>SAMEA104315420__coassemble_2185_pt1 | contig 7575 bp, 7 predicted proteins | sample SAMEA104315420__metabat2_high_PE_020 | metagenome-assembled genome bin SAMEA104315420 (sample SAMEA104315420) | gut metagenome | biome: Monkey gut; feature: monkey-associated habitat; material: faeces | place: China | collected 2013 | reverse complement strand
ACACTTAGGAACATGGAGTACGTCGAGGCTGCAAAGTGCTTTGGGGCGAGCTCTCCAAGGATAATCCTCAAGCACATACTGCCAAACGGAATAGGACCAATCGTCGTATCGGCAACCCTCACGCTGGGCTCCGTGATCCTCAGCATCTCATCCATGGGATACCTTGGCCTTGGAGTCGCCTCCCCTACACCTGAATGGGGCACGATCATATCCGAGAACAAGGTCAACATCCAGTACTATCCGTACCTTGGAATCATCCCTGGAATCTGCATCATGCTCACCGTCATGTCCGTCAACTTCATTGGCGACGGCCTGAGGGACGCATTCGACCCAAAATCGAAGAACTGACAAGGAGACGACAATGCCAAACGAAACACACAAAGACGACAACCTCCTTGAAATCAAGGACCTGCACGTCCAGTACAATACCGATGACGCTGTGGTCTACGCCGTAAACGGCCTCAACCTCTCCCTCAAGAAGGGCGAGAAGCTTGGGCTTGTAGGCGAGACAGGAGCCGGAAAGACCACCCTTGCGCTGTCGATTCTCCAGCTTCTTCCAAAGAAGGTGGGTCAAATAGCAAGCGGTTCGATCATGTATGACGGCGAAGAGCTCTTGGGCAAGCCTGACAGCTACATGCTGGGTCTCAGAGGTAGAAGGATATCCATGATATTCCAGGACCCAATGACAAGCCTGAACCCAACCAAGACGGTTGGAGAGCAGGTCTACGAAGTGCTCCATCTCCACTTCCCCAACCTTTCCAAGGAGCAGAAGCAGGAGAAGGTTGACAGGATGCTCCAGCTTGTTGGAATCCCTGCATCAAGGAAGGGGGAATACCCTCACCAGTTCTCAGGTGGAATGAAGCAGAGGATCGTCATAGCAATGGCTCTCATAGCTGAGCCTGAGCTCCTGCTTGCAGACGAGCCGACAACGGCTTTGGACGTCACCATACAGGCACAGATACTCGAACTCATGAGAAGGCTCAAGGACGAGTTCAACTCAGCCGTCGTCCTCATAACCCACGACCTTGGAGTTGTGGCCGAGTTCTGCGACAACGTGTCGGTGATCTATGCCGGGCGCGTTGTAGAGCATGGAACGGTGGAGCAGATCTTCGCAAGCGAAGAGAAGCATCCGTACACAGCAGGTCTCATAAACTGCATCCCGGACCTTACAAGGGACGAAAAGAGGCTCAAGCCCATTCCAGGCCACATGGCCGATCCAAGGCACATTACAACTGGATGCTGCTTCGCAGACCGCTGCCCGCACTGCATGGAGAAGTGCAGAACAACTCCTCCTGCAATGCACGAGAAGGATGGACATCTCATCCTGTGCCATCTCTATGACACCACCAAGGAGGCCGAATGATGGATAGACCATTGGTAGAAGCCGTAAACCTTTGCAAATACTTCAAGACCCCAAAGGGGCAGCTCCATGCCGTTGAGGATGTGAACTTCAAGATATACGAAGGAAAGACCCTTGGGGTCGTAGGCGAATCCGGATGCGGAAAGTCCACCCTTGGAAGGACCGTGCTCAGGCTTCATCAGGCCACGAGCGGACAGGTGCTCTACGAGGGCGAGGACATCCTCAAATACTCCAAGCGCGATATGCACAAGGTCCAGAGGAACATGCAGACGATCTTCCAGGATCCATACAGCTCGCTTGATCCCAGAATGTCCATCAGGGCCCTCATCTCAGAGCCTCTTGAAGTGCTCAACAAGAAGAACGAGCTTTCCTCTGCACAGCTCAAGGAGAGGGTTGACCACATAATGGACATGTGCGGACTTCCATCCCACTACTCCAACCTCTATCCACATGAGCTTGACGGAGGAATGAGGCAAAGGGTTGGACTTGCCAGATCCATGATACTGGACCCAAAGTTCATAGTGTGCGACGAGCCGGTATCGGCGCTTGACGTTTCCATACAGGCCCAGATTCTGAACCTCCTCATGGACCTTCAGGACAGCCACAAACTAAGCTATATGTTCATAACGCACGACCTTGCAGTCGTAAAGCACATAAGCGACGACATCATGGTCATGTACATGGGACAGGTCGTTGAGTACACAAGCTCAAGCGAGCTCTTTGCAAACCCAATCCACCCATATACAAAGGCGCTTTTGAACTCGATTCCTACGATAGACCTTTCAAGACGCAACAGAGAGCGTGTGACCATATCAGGAGAGGTCTCCAGCCCAATCAACCCGGCACCTGGATGCCGCTTTGCTCCACGTTGCCCGTATGCAAGCGAAAAGTGCAAGGAAGGGCATTGTCTGAAGGAAGTGAAGCCAGGCCACTTCGTATCATGTACGGAAGGCAATTGAAAAGGGCTTTCCAAGGAGGAGCATGATGGCGCATATCCGCTGTGATTTCCGTTCTGAGACGCTTGACATGGGAACTTCCATGACGGCGTTCCTCCCCGAGGGCATTGACTGTTCCAAGGCAAGGGTCGTGTACCTTCTGCACGGCCTTGCTGACAACTGCACAGGCTGGGCCCGCTACACGAGCGTGGAGCGCTATGCTCGACGCTACAATGTGGCTGTGATAATCCCGGAGGTGCAAAGGAGCTTCTATGCAGACATGAAGCAGGGGCTCCCCTACTTCACGTTCGTTTCAAAGGAACTGCCAAGGATATGCTCCAACATGTTTGGACTGTCGCAGGAAAGGAGGCTCAACTACATAATGGGCCTTTCCATGGGAGGCTACGGCGCTCTCAAGAGCGTCTTCAACCTCCCTGACCGCTACGAAGGATGCGCAACGTTCTCGGCTGTGACGGACATTGCAGACAGCGTTTCCAACATGCAGGGCCAAAGGGCGCTTGAATACGAGGCCATCTTTGGAAAAGGACGAACCGTATCTAAGGACTGCAACCTGTTTACAATGCTTGATGTCTTCAAGGCTTCGGACGTCCCTGCCTCTGGAATGCCACGATTCTATATGTCCTGCGGAAGACAGGACGAACTTTTGGCTCAGAACGAGAGGTTTGCATCAGAGCTTTCAAGTGCAGGGCTTGACTGCACATTCGAAAGCTGGGACGGAGTCCACAACTGGGATTTCTGGGATCCAGCTGTAGAAAAGGCCTTTGCATTTTTCTTCGAAGAGAAGAAAGGAAACTGACTTTCAGGAGAACCATATCAAAACCACCGAAACGGAGAACTATATGAACGACACCAAGATAGACCTAAGCAGAATGACGACGGAGACTCGAAACCAAGCCTCGCTTGAGCTTGATAGGATGACGCCGCTTGAAGTCGTCACTCTCATGAACGAGGAGGACGCAAAGGTCCCACTTGCAATAAAGCCGCACCTTGGAGAGATAGCCCAAGCCGTACAGTGGTGCATAGAATCGCTTGAACAGGGCGGGCGCATCATATATATGGGAGCAGGTACAAGCGGAAGGCTTGGCGTCGTGGACGCTTCAGAGTGCCCGCCCACCTTTGGTGTCCCTGCGGATATGGTGGTAGGTCTCATTGCAGGAGGCCCTAGTGCGTTCATAAAGGCAGTGGAAGGCGCCGAGGACAGCAAGGAACTTGGAATGAACGACCTCAAGGACATCGGCCTTGGAAAGAAGGACACGGTGGTGGGACTTGCCGCAAGCGGGAGGACCCCCTATGTGATTGGAGGCCTTGAGTACGCAAACGAACTTGGATGCAGGACCGTTGCGATATCCTGCAATGAGGGTTGTGCCATAGGAAAGGTAGCCAAGCTTGCCATAGAGGTCGTCGTTGGACCTGAGGTGCTTACCGGTTCGACAAGACTAAAGTCCGGCACAGCACAAAAGCTCGTGCTCAACATGATATCGACTGCAAGCATGGTTGGCGTTGGAAAGTGCTACAAGAACCTCATGGTTGATGTGATGCAATCCAACGAAAAGCTCCATGTAAGAGCGCAGAACATCGTTATGGAGGTCACAGGCGTTTCCAGAGATGAGGCAAAAGCCACTTTGGAGAAGGCTGGTGGAAGCGTGAAGAAGGCAATCGTCATGATAATGGCGAACTGCTCCAGAGAAGAAGCGGAGGCCAAGCTTGAAGCCTCCAAGGGTCATGTAAGGGAAGCCTTGAAATGAACGACATGAACGGAAACGACGTTGAGTTTGTCGCCGGCATAGATGGTGGCGGAACCAAAACGAGGGTTCTATGTTGGAACCTCAATGGGAAAAAGCTGTCATCCAAGCAGTTTGGAGCATTCAATCTGAACAGCATTGGAGACAAGGCTTTTGAATCGCTTCTTGACAGGATTTGTCTTTACATCACATCCGTTGGAACCTGCAAGGCCCTTTGCATAGGAGCTGCGGGGATAAGCAACAAGAAGATGGAGAAGCTCATAGCCGTCCACATGAAGCAGTTTGGAATACACAACTGGCGTCTTGTGGGAGACCACGAAATCGCCCTTTGCGGGGCATTGGACGGCAAGGGAGGCATTGGCCTCATAGCTGGAACCGGTTCGATTTGCTTTGGAAAGAGCGCCACGGGACTGTTCGAACGTGCAGGAGGATGGGGACACCTCATTGGAGACGAAGGCAGCGGCTATGGTCTTGGACGGGATGCCTTGGCTGCGGTTGCAAGGGCGTATGACGGCTACGGAGAGCCTACACTTATACAAGAGCTTTTGGCTCAGGACATGAACCTGGCCTCCCGTGCCGAAATAATCTCATACGTCTATACCAAGGACAAGAGCGCAGTGGCGGCTATAGCTCCAATCGTGGAAAAGGCATGTTCCCAAGGGGACAAGGTGGCCCAATGCATAGTCAGGAAGAACGCTTTTTCATTAGTGCAGCTTGTGGAGGCGGTCTCTTGCAAGCTTGGAGTCGAGAAAGTGTGCGTTGCAATGCTTGGAGGACTTCTCTCACACAAAACGAACCTAAGGGCGGCGTTCGTTGCAAAACTTGGTGAAGTCGATAAAAACAAGATATGCATGGATCCGATACATGATGCCGCAACAGGGGCCGCAATGATGGCTTTGGAAATGCTCAGATGAAGAGTTTGGATTCAGGTTCAAGCAATATGGGTTCAAGCAATACGAGTTCAAGCAATATGAGTTCAAGCGTGGCTGGCATAGGTTCGAGCGGGACATCGACATCCAACACAAGCCCTTTCAAGAAACTGGGGGATATCTTCATCCCTCTGCTTCCAGGATTCGTCATTGCAGGCCTGTGTGCAGGTTTTGCATCGCTTCTTGCGCAGTTCATGCCGGACTATGGGACCATCCCCTTCTGGAACGCTGTCCACACCGTTTTGAACCTAGTGAACACCTCGTTCACGACATATCTGTCTGCATGGATAGGGTTCTCCGCCGCCAAATGCTTTGGCTGCAGTCAAATATGCGGCGGAATGCTTGGAATGACGACATGCCTCGACGGCATAAACAAGCTGTCGTCTATAGTTGGACTATACAATGAAGCCAGCCCTCTTACGTCCATACTTAGAACAGGCAGCGGCGGTGTCATGACCGTCATATTTGGGGTATGGCTTCTAAGTGCCGTCGAAGGTTTTCTCCACAAGAAAATGAACAAAACACTTGATGTCGTCGTTACACCCTTCATAGCCTTTCTAGTGTGTCTTCTTCCTTGCATATTCGTCTTCATGCCAATCTTTGGATTCATATCCAACGTGCTGTGTGGAGTCTTGGAGTTTCTGACCACAAACGAAAGCCTTGCAGTTAGACTTGTAAGTGGCTATATATGCGCAGCGTTGTTCCTGCCGGCAAACCTCTTTGGCCTGCAGTTCGCATTCATAGCCCTCTATGCCATACAGCTTGAATCCACTGTACTTGCAATGGCGGGAGCCAGCCAGGTTGGTGCTGGAATCTCCGTGATGTTCAAAGCCAAGCGCTATGGAGACGACGACCTGAGGGCCGCAGCCGCAGGTGGAATCCTCCCAGGAATGATGGGAATAGGATCCGCCCTGCTCTACGGTGTTACGGTACCTCACTCCAAGGTGTTTCTCACGACATGCCTTGGCGCAGGTTTTGGAGGAGCCTTCATCGTGGCTGCAAAGGTTGGCTGCGCAGGATGGGGACCATCTGGGCTTCTTGCATTGCCCCTTATGACTGAAGGCGCAGGGTCGCCAGTTGCGAGCATAGTCAACTATCTTCTTGGCCTTGCTGTTGCATGCATGGCGGGTTTTTTCCTTACAAGCCTGCTTGTAAAAGAAAAAGACCTACAGAACTGACTGCAGCTACAGAATTTACATGTTTAGTAAACAAATTAATTGACATGGTCGCCCGCGAGTTTTAGTATTTCCGAAGGGTAAAAAGTTCCAAGAAAAAGGAGAAGACATGGAAGAAGCTGTAAAGCAATACTATGAGTCCGTAGTTGGACTTCTCGACAATATAATGAAAGAGCAGCAGGAGCCTATAAAGAAGGCTGCCGCACTCGTCGCAGACGCCGTGCAAAGCGGAAACGTATTCCATGTCTTTGGATCCGGAGGGCACTCCAATATGGTTGCAACCGAGATGTGCCACAGGGCGGGGAACCTGATTCCCTGCAACGTGATACTTGACCCAGGTTTGAGCTGCGAACATGGTGCAACGAGATGGTGCGAAAAGGTACAGGGATATGCACAGAACGTCCTTAGGTACTACAGGGTCAAGAAAGGCGATGTGATGCTCCAGTTCAACGCATACGGAATCAACACATGCTCCATAGATACAGTGCTCGAATGCAAGAGACTTGGAGTCACAGTGGTTGCAATCACTTCTCCAAAGCTCAGTCACTCCATACCTGAGGACTTTGCAGGAAGACATCCAAGCTGCCAGAACCTGTGCGACTTGGCAGACGTTGTGATCGACAGCTACACACCGTTTGGAGAGGCTGTGGTTGGTCTTGAAGGCTACGAATTCAAGGTCTCACCTACATCCACCATCGCCAACATATTCATAGTGAATGCGATAAACGCAAAGGCCTGCGAGATACTGGCAAACCGCGGCGTCAAGCCACCTGTTTGGATAAGCGGCAACATTCCAGGAGGAACGGAGTCCAATCAGGCAGGTATGGACAAGTATTTTGGCATACTTCGTCATCTTTGAGCCATTGTTATGCTCAGAGACATCGGTCTAAAAGAAAAATACAAGGGGGTTGGTATGGCATTGTTGAAGGAATTCGGCAAGGACAATCTTGTTGTGAAAGCATTCGATACAAGAAAGGAAATGGGCGACTGTGCAGGAAGGGAAGCCGCAGTGGTGATAAGAGAGCTTTTGTCATTCAAGGAGGAGATCAACGTCATGTTCGCAGCGGCTCCATCCCAGAACGAGACATTGGCCGCCCTTCTTGAAGCAGACGGCATAGACTGGTCACGCATAAACGCTTTCCACATGGACGAATACGTTGGCATAGATCCAAACCACAGGGCAAGCTTCAGGAACTTTCTGAGAAAGGCCATCTTCGACCTAAAGCCGTTCAAGAGCGTGAACCTCATCAATGGAAACGCAAAAGACTGCGAAGAGGAAGCAAGAAGGTATTCGCAGCTTCTTGAAAAGCATCCTTTGGATGTATGTCTTCTTGGCATTGGCGAAAACGGCCACATTGCATTCAACGACCCAAGCGTAGCGGATTTCAATGATCCAAAGGGAGTGAAGATCGT
>SAMEA104315420__coassemble_1954_pt1 | contig 8238 bp, 9 predicted proteins | sample SAMEA104315420__metabat2_high_PE_020 | metagenome-assembled genome bin SAMEA104315420 (sample SAMEA104315420) | gut metagenome | biome: Monkey gut; feature: monkey-associated habitat; material: faeces | place: China | collected 2013 | reverse complement strand
TGGTGCGCGAGGGGTCGTTCAGGGAAGACCTGTTCTATAGGCTCAACGTCGTGCGCATCCATGTTCCGCCTCTTAGGGAACGCAAGGAGGACATACCTCTTTTGGTTTCGTGGATATTGAAGAAGTTGAACTCAAGGATGGGACGGCAGTTCACGGGGCTTACCCCTGAGGCTATGGAGAAGCTTAAGGAGTATAGGTTCCATGGAAACATAAGGGAGCTTGAGAACATCCTTGGGAGGGCCGCCATATTCACTGACGGCAGCATAATTGGTGAGGATGAGTTGGACCTGAGAGCCAATGAGCTTGAACCTTCTTTTGGAGAAGAGACTTCTTGTGGTGGCCTAGCGTTTGGAGATGAGGCTGTTTCGTTGAAGGATATTGAGAAGCAGGCCATTGAAAGGGCTCTGCGCCGTTGGGAGGGGAACCGCACCAAGGCGGCTGATGAGCTTGGTATCACAAGACGTACCCTCATAAACAAGATTGCCGAGTTTGGGCTTGATGTTTGAGTTTTATATTCGATGTGTGCTGCGGGTTTGGCGGATTCAAGAGGCTTTGCCTTTGAATGTGTTGGCATTTCGTGGCAAGTGGAGGATTTCATGGAAGAGAAGAGATGGGATTTGACCCCAATATATCCGGCAGTGGACTCGCCGGAGTTCAACGCGGATCTTGCAAGGCTCAAGAGTCTTTTGGATTCGTTTAGAAAGAGCCTTGAAGGCGGCCTCTCATGTAGTTCGTGCGGCTGTGGTTCTGAGCATGGTGTTTCGCTCGCTGGCTTGATTGACGCAATGAACGAGATAGGAGACCTTTCGACGACGCTTTCTTCGTATGCCTACTGTCAGGTTTCGACCAACACGACCGACAAGGCGGCTGTGAACGCCCTCAACAAGGTTGAAGAGCTTTCCATGGACAGTGCCGTTTGCAATACGCTTTTTACTGAGTATGTTGCTTCGCATGGAGATGAAGTGGCTTCCTATTGCGCTGAGCATCCGGAGTATGCGTTTGTGTTGGGAGAGGTTGCCGATGAAGCTAAGCATCAGATGCCAAAGGAGATGGAGGAGCTTGCCGCAGACCTTATGAGAAGCGGATCCGACAGCTACGACAGGCTTCAGGAGGCCGTTTCCTCCAGTGCATGCGCTTCGTTGGATGGCGAGGATTTGACCGTAATCCAGCTTCGTTCACTTGCTACAAGTACAGACCGTGAGACAAGGCGCAAGGCATACGAAGCGGAGCTCAAGGTTTGGAAGGAACACGAGATTTCATTCGCATACGCTCTCAACGGGGTGAAGGGTACTTGCCTTTCCTTGGAGAAGCGCCGCCACTGGAACAGTCCAATTGAGAGGTCCATGCATGGTGCTCGCATAAACCAGAAGATCTTGGATGCCCTCATTGGTACGTTGGAGAAGAACCTTCCTATGTTCCGCTCCTATCTCAAGGCAAAGGCCAAGCTCATTGGTGTGGACAAGCTTGCGTTCTATGACCTGTTCGCACCAGTTGGCGATGCCAATATGTCATACTCCTTGGAAGAGGCCCGCGACTTTGTGGTCAAGCAGTATGGGTCCTTCAATCCTGCCATGGGGCGGTTTGCAGCCCATGCGTTCGACAACGGTTGGATAGATCCTCTTCCTCGTGCAGGGAAGACTGGCGGTGCATACGACATATACATGCCAAAGATCAAGGAAAGCCGTGTGTTCGCAAACTTTGACGGCACATACGATGGTGTCTCCACATTCGCCCATGAGCTTGGACATGCATGGCATGACCACATTGTAAGCACGAAGCCTTCCATGCTTGCATCATATCCTATGACCCTTGCCGAGACGGCTTCCATCTTCAGCGAGTTCATTGTGTTCAAAGGCGCTGTAGAGCAGGCGACAGGCGACGAGAAGCTTTCCATCATTGAGCAGTTCGTCCAAGGTGCCTGCCAGGTGTGCGTGGACATCCTTTGCCGCTTCTATTTCGAACGTGAGCTCTTTGAGCGCCGCAAGAATGGTGAGCTCATGCCTGACGAGCTTTGCGAAATAATGATCGACTGCCAGAAGAAGACATACGGCGATGGCCTTGACGAGAATCTTCTTCACCCGTACATGTGGGCGGTCAAGGGTCATTACTACAGCACAGGTTTTTCCTTCTACAATTATCCGTATGCGTTTGGGCAGCTGTTCGCCCTTGGACTGTATCATAGAAGCGAAGAATCTGGAGGTTCCAGTGGTGCTTCTTGTGGTGCTTCTTGTGGTGCTTCTTGTGGTGCGAGGTCAGCTTCCGGTGCTGGTGGGACTTCGAAGTGTGGAGAAGATAGACCGTTCTACGAGAAGTACAATGAGCTATTGTCCCTCACAGGACAGCTTCCAGCCAAGGATGTGGCCCTCACGGCCGGCATAGACCTTGAAGATCCTGCGTTCTGGCAGGAAGGCATGGATATAATCGCTTCATACGTCGATCAGCTTGAAGAGATGGCCCAGAAGAGGTGAGTGCGCTTTTATGATTGTCAAGGCAGGTGAGTTCGTTCAGGGTGGCCGCACTGTAGGCCGCCTTGATGATGGCAGGGTTGTTTTCCTCGATGGTTTGTTTCCTGGCGAAACCGCACAGGTCCGCATAACGGAGGAGAAGAAGGACTACTGCACCGCTGTGCCTTTGGATATTGTAGAGAGAAGTGCATACAGGCGAGTTTCTCCTTGTCCGTACAGCCGCGAATGCGGCGGCTGTCCTTGGATTGAGCTTGAGTACGAAGCCCAGGTCAGTGCGAAGGAAGAACTGCAGCGAAAACTGTTTGCAGATTGCGGGGACTTGGAGTTCCTTGAGACGGTGAAATGTCCAAATGAGTTCCATTACCGCAGTCGCGCTCGCTTCCAGTACCGTATAAGCAACGGCAAGGCAAGGCTTGGGTTCTGCGCTGAGAGGTCGAACTCAACCGTTGGCATAGAGAGCTGCATCATTGCAGACGAAGCTCTAAATGGGTTTATAAAGGAACCGCCGCGTCTGAATGCATGGGAGCTCAAGGATATGGAGCTTCCATGCATCACCACCGATGCGGGGGTTCTGTACGGCAACGGAATTGGATGGATCACGGTAAATGGCCATAGGCTACCTGTTTCCAATTCCGTGTTCTTTCAGTCCAATTTGAAGCTGCTACCGCTTTTGATCGATTATGTTGTGGCGAACGTCCAAGGCAGTAGGGTGATGGATCTCTACAGCGGCGTTGGTACGTTCAGCGCCTACCTTGAAGACAAATACGAAGTGACCGCGGTGGAGATGAACAAGCATTGTCTGGACTTGGCCAAAAGGCATCTTGCAAAGACATCGTTATTTACGTCTCCCGTGGAGAGATGGAACCCTCAAAGACGGGGTGTTGATACCGTAGTCGTAGACCCTCCTCGCATTGGCCTTGCCAAAGAGGTCCCCTCAATGATTGCCTCTTGGAATCCATCACGCATCGTCTATGTCTCCTGCTATGCTCCAACCTTGCACCGAGATGTGCTTAGACTTATGGAACTTGGCTACCACCCAACTTCCATCACGATGTTCGACTTCTATCCACAGACGGCGCATGTCGAGACTGTAATTTTATTAACTCATATACAGTAATGAATTAGGTTATTTCGGAATCCTCCGAAAAGCTCTTTTGCCCACGGTTTGACCACAAAAAATTCACTCCGTGGGCAGTTTTCTCAAATGAGGCCACTGCATCATCTTTCATTTTCGGTGTGTCATGGACATAAGTGTTCATCGTTGTTTCTATGTTCTTATGCCCAAGTCTTATCTGAACCGATTTCGGACTCACACCTGACTCAATCAATTCAGTCGCATGAGTATGCCTTAGAGCATGGTAATTGAACTTTATGAGAAGTTCCTTGTTGATTATCCGGCTTGCATATCTGATTGTGTTGGTGTTGGTCAGTTCTCCGTTCTCATCCGTACAGACGAATCTGACTCTTGGGAATTTCGGTTCAATGTCCTTCTGACAAGTGAGAATCCTCACTATGTCCTTTCCCTTCTCATCCTTTTCAATCTTTGTCACCTGAATGTAATAGAAACCCTTGTATTCCTCTTCATTCTCTTCCTGACGTTTCTTTTCATCCAACAGCACATCTTTGAATATCTGACCGAATTTGATTGTCCTGAAGGACTCTTTCTTTGGTTCCGTGAAGTACCAGCACGCACGTTCATCCGCTCTCTTGACATTCACCAAGGGTCTGATTTCTCCGGCTCCATGGCCTCTTTCCACAAGCTGTTTCTCAATCGTTATCTCATTCTTTTCCAAGTCAACACAATCCCAAGTCAGACCGCAAGCCTCACTTACCCTGAGACCGCAGAAGTAACCGAGGCAGATTGGCACGAAGAACCTTGTTCCTTTCATGCGTTCAAGAATCCGCTTCATCTCATCCGGTTGGAGGATGATAAGCTCTTCTTTCGGCTTATTGGATTTCGGAATCTTCACAAGCTTTGCCGGATTCCACGGAATATAATGCAACGGTTCAACCGCATAGTCCAATGCGGAAGAGAAAGTTGTCAGTATTCCCGTGAGCATGGATTGACTGTAATTCTGGAACTTCAACGTGTTCATGAATTCGACAATCGGTGTAGGTTCCAAGGCCGAAAGCGCATAATCACCGAATGTTGGTTTCAGATGATTCTCCACAATCTGCTTGTATGCTTGCTGGGTATTGTATTTGAGTTCGGCTTTCACATAGAGGTCAAACCATCTGTCCAGATAATCGGAGACGCTTATCTCATTCACACCGAAACGCTTTCCCGTATTCCGGTATTCGTTGTAAGCTTTGTTTCCGGCATCCAATGCCTCTTTCTTGGTCTGGAATCCTGACTTGGAGAACTGCTTGCGCTTTCCGGAGACGGAAAGACCTTCAAAGCGGTATTCCCATCTGTTTCCTCTCTTTCTTGCAGTAACCAAGCTCATGACATCTTCTCCATGATTCTGATTATGGAATCGAGAACAACGGCAACATTCTCACGGTCATTTTCAGAGAGCTTCCTTCCATTCATGTAACAATCCTTGTTTCGGTCTCTTGCATCCGATTTCAGAGTCCTCAATGAGTCCATGACATCAATAGTTGGTTTCTCAGACGGGGTGTTCTCCGGAGCCTTGCGTTGGTCTGAATTACCCAATAGGTAATCTGCTGTCACACCGAAATGATGTGCGAGTTCAGCAACCTTGTCATAGGGTGGAGTTATCTTGCCTTTCTCATAAGCGGAAATGGTCGCACGCTTCACACCGAAAAGCCTTGCAAGCTCTTCCTGTGTCTCTTTGTGCTCTTTTCTCAGGTAATACAAGCGATAGGGGAATATTGCATTCATTCTTTCCGTTCCTCTTTTTCTCCGGCAATCCTATGAATGTCATTGCTTATCTGTCCGAGGTTCAGCAGCACACCTTTAATCACTTCAAGGATGAGGAACCACAGAAGAAAGCAGATGAGCACTGTCAGGAAATCAACGTGATTGACAACCGCAGTCGCACCAATGACTGCACCGAGGATTATGAATGCTATGAACGCTGTCTTGGACAGGGAAATCAAATCATCACCGACAGTCTTCTGTTGGTTTGTGTTGGAATCTGTTGGTCTGTGTTGGTTTGCTTTATAATACTTGTTTTCCATGCCATTACCCCAATTCATTGTGAATCCATCCCAAGACCTTACCGAGAATCCGGACGTTTTCGGCTGAAGTGGTTTTGGATGGATAGTTCTTGTTCTCACTGATGATTGTCACCTTGTTTTCAATTGTGTCGAAGGCCAGACGCTTGACCATGACTTCTCCCATGAGACTTATGACATAAATGCCTTCCTGATTTATGAGGCCTCTTGAGAAGATGACATAATCGTTTGGGAAAATGTTTGCGTCAATCATCGAGTCTCCCTTGACTTCAGCACAAACCAGTGTAGCCTTGTCGATTCCCTTTGCCATCCGTTCCAGAATGTCTATCCTCTTCACGGTCAGACATTCATCTGGAAGAAAATCTTCTCCGGTTCCGGCTGAAATCTTCTGTGAGATAAAAGGTATTGAAAGGATACCGTTCTCTGGGTCATAAGAGGTCGGAACATCCGGAAAGAATTTCTGAATGTCCAAATCCAAGACCTTTGAGAATTCCGTGATTTTCTTCTGGGGAATGTCATTGATTCCCAATTCAATCTTGTTGATGGATGACTTGGATTTGTAACCCATTCGTGAGGCAAGTTCTTCCTGAGTCATTCCCAATTCAATTCGTCTTTTTGCTATCACTTGTCCTATGTGCATGGTCTTATATTAAAAGGAATATGAGTAAAAATCAACTTTTTTCAACTTTTTTGTGAAAATAGATTGACAATCTACTTTTCCCGTTGTAAGGTGTATGTAGATTTCAAATCCACCGCAAGAGGAAAATGAAATGGAGAGATTCAAGAAACTGAAAGAAAGGATTGAGAAAAGCGGTTATAAGCTGTCATACATTGCAGAAAAGTTAGGGATAACTCGCTTCAGTCTCACGAATAAGCTGAACGGAGTCACGGACTTCAAATCAGAGGAAATCAAGAAGCTTTGCATCACTCTGAAAATCCAGAACGAAGACATTCATCTTTATTTTTTTGCAGACTAGTAGATTATCAATCAACCAATTCAAGCAGAACAACATATAAAAGGAGAAAGAAAATGAGAAAGTTTAGGGATTTCTGCAAGACCGATAGAAGAGTTTCAGAGGGTCAATAAGCCAATGCATGAAGAATTACTCACTATGAAAGAAGCATCTAGGGTGCTGAAAATCAGTGTCGCTGATATGCAGACCCTAAGACGCATGGGGATGATTCGTTGTCTGAAGCTTGGCTCTTACAAGGTCAGACGTGCAGAACTGGATAGATTCATCCGTGAGTCTGAAGGAATGAACATCGAGATAAAAAGATGAGTTACAAAATGACAAAAGCAATCGAAATGCAGAAGAAAGCAGAACTGGTTAACATCAAGCACATCGCACTTTGCGCATTGCTTGCCGAATTCGGTTTCACAGTCGCAAGACTTATGGACATCACCGTGTTCTCATATAACACGGACGGAACAAGGATTTTCTTCAGTGTATCCGGAGAGCACTTTTACAGATTCCGGACAACGTTGGACGAGACCGGACATCCGATTCTTCATAATGATGACATTTCACTCATTACCCGTGTCAATGAGAAAGACGAACTGTTGGTAAGATGACTATGAGACTGTACGAACATCAGAAGCAAGCACTTGAGCTTACGCAAGACCGTGACCATGTTGCATATTATCTGGAGATGGGACTTGGAAAGACCTTTGTGGGTTCAGAGAAAATGATATCATTCGGTAACAACCGCAATCTCATTGTCTGTCAGAAATCCAAAATCAAGGACTGGACTGACCATATGGTTCAGTATTATCCGAAAGCATTCGTGATTGATTATCCGGCAATGGAAAAAGCAATCTCATTGAAGGAAATTCTTGCCAATTCACTTACAAGACACGTCATCATAATCATCAATTATGAACTTCTTTGGAGAAGACCGGACTTGCGCAAATTCGCATGGGACTGTTGCCTCATGCTGGATGAGTCATCACTGATTCAGAACAGTAAGGCCAAACAGACGAAATTCATTCTTTCCCTGTCTCCGAAACAGGTGGTTCTTCTATCCGGAACTCCGTGCAGCGGTGCATACGAGAATCTTTGGTCTCAGTCTTCACTCTTGGGTTTCGGCATGAACAAAACCGAATTTGAGAGAAGATTTGTCAATTGGGAATTGCTTAACGTTGGTGCAAGATTTGTACGGATTCCGGACAGACGCAATCCTTACAAGAATGTTGAGGAATTGAAAACTGCATTCCGCAAGCATGGAGCTGTCTTCATGAAAACAGAGGAATGCTTTGACCTTCCCAATCAGACCTTCCAGACGATTGAGGTCAAGAATAACCGTGAATACAAACTTCTCAGGAAGAACAGGATTGTGAGTCTTCCGGAACGGGAGTTGGTCGGAGACACTACACTCGCACTGAGGATGGGACTTCGTGAGTTGTGCGGTATCTGGTCGAAAGAGAAATTGAATGCCTTTGATGACATTCTTGATTCCACCAATGACAGACTGGTTGTGTTCTATAACTTTAAGGCTGAACTTGAAGTGCTGAAAGTAATAGCGCAGAGGCACAACAGAGCAGTTTCAGAGGTCAACGGAAATGTCAAAGACCTGAAGGCATATGAGGATTCGGACAACAGCATCACGTTCTGTCAGTATCAGGCCGGAAGCA
>SAMEA104315420__coassemble_1922_pt1 | contig 8395 bp, 7 predicted proteins | sample SAMEA104315420__metabat2_high_PE_020 | metagenome-assembled genome bin SAMEA104315420 (sample SAMEA104315420) | gut metagenome | biome: Monkey gut; feature: monkey-associated habitat; material: faeces | place: China | collected 2013 | reverse complement strand
ATCGAACGAGACGTTCACTATGTTTATCTTCATGTCCATTTCATCGGCTATGGCCTGGATGAGCTCCATTTCATAACCCACGATGTTGCCGTTGTCGTCAATGTATTCAAGAGGCGGATAGTCGCATGAGGCGGCTACTGTGTAGACCTTCTCTGCTGTTCCTGCGGCTTCTTTTCCTCCCTGTGCAAAGCAGGGAAGTGCGACTGCGAGGGCGATTAGGATTGCTATTGCCAATGTCTTCTTCATGATGTTTCTCCTTGGTTTGAAGTATGGGAAATGATGCTTCCCTCTATGCTTAGGGTACAATAGTGACTTTGGGGTTTGGGGTCAACCAGTTTTGCATAAAAATGCATAAAATTTTTGTGATTTTATGCATAAAATTATGCAAAATGCATAAATTCTGATGATTTTTAGGAGGTTTTTTGCAAAGTTGCGTTGAGGTTATTCCTTCAAGGCTATCGGGTTACGAGAAGGACGCCCTTTTCAGGGACGATGGCCTTGCCTTCGATCATGCAGTTTTCAAGTGCAAAGTCCTGTCCTTGGAGAAGAACCTTCCACTGGCCATGCGGTAGGCTGTGGTGGATGGCATGTTCGTTTGGGTTGAAGAGTGCATAGCCTTTGAGCATGCCGTCGTAGTGGTAGAGGGCTTCTATCACGTTGCCGTCCAGTATGTTGCATGAGACGTGCGAGTTTCCTATGAAAGGGTTGGCCTTGCGAAGTGCTATGAGGTCCTTGTACCATTTGGTCATTGCAAGTGCGTCTTCGTCAGATGTGAGGGCCTGCCAGTCTATGTTGTTTATGTCGTCGCTTGCGTTGTAGCTGTTGCCGTCTCCGTTCTTGCTTCTAAGCAATTCCTCGCCGGCGAGCATGAAGGGCATCCCCCTTGAAAGGAGGACGCATGCGGCTCCAAGCCTGTTCATGGCAAGAAGCTGCTGCTTGGTGGCGTTTATGTTTGAGAGTTTGAGCTTGTCCCAAAGGGTGTTGTTGTCGTGGCTGCTCATGTAGTTCACGACCATTGCATCCTTGGCCTCCCAGTAGATTCCATGCGTTCCAACACCGCCCTTGAGGCCAAAGGCTACCTTGTTTGCGCTGTCGTAGCAGGCGCCTCCGTTTATGTATCCGCGTGACTGCACCTCGAAGACGTTGCCTTTGAGACCGTCCCTTATGACATCGTTGAACACCGCTATCGAGCCTATGGCGTTGTGGCTTGCATGGACTTTTGCAATGTTGTGTTGGTTTGCAAGCCTGTTGCTGTCAAGTGCGCATACTCCACCGGCCCAGCCTTCTCCGTAGAGGAGTGCCTTGGGGTTTATGGAGTGGAGGACTTGTTCCACGGCCTGCATGGTCTCTGTGTCATGGATTGCCATGAGGTCGAAGCGGAAACCGTCAATGTGGTATTCGGTGGCCCAAGATCGTATACTGTCTACCATAAACTTGCGGAACATGGCTCTTTGGGATGCCGTTTCGTTTCCGCATCCACTTCCGTTTGAGTTGGTTCCGTTGAAGTTGTACCTGTAGTAATAGTACGGCACTATCTTGTTGAAGTTTGAGTTTGCTTCGTATGTGTGGTTGTAGACCACGTCCATGACTATGCCTATGTTGTACTTGTGGATGGACTGCACCATGCGCTTGAACTCGTTTATACGCACTTCTCCATGGTATGGATCCGTTGAGTAGCTGCCATCTGGTGCGTTGAAGTTTTTTGGGTCGTAGCCCCAGTTGAATTGAGGGGTTTCGTTTGCAGATTCGTTTACAGCTTCGTCTACCGTGGCGAAGTCGAAGACCGGGTTGAGTTGGATATGTGTGATTCCAAGTTCTTTGACGTGGTCCATGCCAATTGGGGTTTTGGCTGGGCTCGTGCCGTTTTGGTTCGAGTGTCCCGTTTCCGTGAAGGCTAGGTACTTCCCCTTGTATTCTGACTGAGGGTCCTTGTTGGAGAAGTCCCTTACATGAACCTCCCATACTATGGCATCGGAATATGAATCTATGTTATCTACATAGCGGTCGTCATTCCAGCCTTCTGGGTTTGTGAGGTCCATATCGGCGACCATGCCTCTGTCTCCATTCACGCCCACCGCCTTTGCGTATGGATCCACCGCTTCCTGCGAGCCTGCCGTTGTCGTGACGGTGTATGTGTAGTAGGTGTCGTGATGGCATTTGCTGGCTGGTATGGTGGCTGACCAGATTCCCTTGGTGCCTTTCGTCATTGGGACGTTTGCAAAGGCTTCTCCTTCGTGTCCGTCATGGAAGAGGTTCACCGATACATTCTGGGCCGTTGGTGCCCACACCTTGAAGGTCGTTGATCCTTCGTTGGAGGAAGTTTCCTTTGTGAGTATGGCGCCCAAGTCGTCTCCGTCATAGGTGAAATTGTCTATGAACCATTGGGTATCGAAGATATGGGTTGGGACTACCTCCTTCTCTCCATAGCCTTCTATGTTTATTCTGTAGCTCTTGGATATGTCAAGATTGTCTTTGAGAACGACGATTCCCGTCTCTGCAATGGTGTTCTTTGGATTTGTTTCCTTGATGTCCAGGTTTTCGCCGTTTTCATCTACAACTGTGATTTGGCTGTTTGAGGTGATGCATGCCTTTGGGGAAACGTGGAATCGTATGACGTTGCGGTCCAGCATCTCGGCAAACGTGAAGACTCGTATGGGCTTCAACGTTGCTCCGTTGTCATAGCTAAGGTATTGGTTTCCGTCTCCGGTTTTGAGGTATATGTTGGTATCCTTTCCTGTAATCGTTGCCGTTCTGTCTTCGTGCCAATCCTTGTAGGCGGTACCCCAGGAAGAGCCGCAAGGGTCTGAGCAGTTTGTTCTTACTATGAATCCAACGTGTCCTATGTGTTTTGGGACATTGATTGTGCATTTGGAGCCGTACTCGCATGGTTGCAGCCTGTAGCCGCTTCCTGCCTTGCCGTCCCACCAAGCCCACACGTCGCAGTTGTTTAGGTTGTCGTTTCCGTCCCAATAGAGGGTGAGTGTGTTCGTGTTGTCCTCTTCGTGTGTGCTGTGTATGTCTTTGGCTGTGCCGCCGTATACGTTTTCCATGATGGCTGTATTCTAATCCGTATGTGGTGTTTTATCCACTGGGTTTGAACATTATGCGTTGTGCTTTTCCCTGAGTTCTGCAACCGCCATGTCTGCATTGTAGTAGTCGTTGTTTTTCAAATCCTGCTCTGCCTCTTCAATCTTCGAGTATACCTCAAGTTTTCTCATGTACTGTTCATAGAGACTGATGCTCATTATAACCATTTCGCCATATCCGTTTTTGGTTACAAATATCGGTTCATTGGAATTGCTGCACATCTCGGAAATTGCCGCAGTGTCTTTCAGGTCTTTTATAGGTATTATTTGTGGCATAATAATCTCCTTATTATGCCTTTATAATTGTATGATTGTAGGGATTTGTCAATGGAGTGTCAAAGTTCAATAGTTTTCCTGTCTTCATTTTTGGTCAATTCGTTATTCGAAACCAAAACAAGTTGACAAGTTGCAAGTTCATACAGGTTCATAGTAGGATGTAGTAAACAGTCCATCATTGATTGATACAAATACTTCCACCCAGGAGGTTTCACCATGAAGAAAGCGGTACTCATACCTGATTCGTTCAAAGGAACAATGTCTTCTATGGAGATATGCAGCATCATGAAGAAAGAAATCTTGAGCAGGTTTCCCTCATGCAACGTAGTATCAATACCAGTGGCTGACGGAGGAGAAGGTAGCTGCGAGTCTTTCCTCCAGGCTTTGGGTGGAAAAATGGTCAACGTTGAAGTTACGGGTCCGTTTCCAAACGAAAAGGTGATGGGATACTATGCTATGCTTCCTGACATGACGGCTGTAGTCGAAACTGCCGCCGCGGCATCCCTTCCAATGGTGGAGGACCGCAAGGACCCAAGGAACACGACTACATACGGGGTGGGGGAGCTTGTTCTCCATGCCGTTCAAAACGGTGCCAAGAAGGTGATTGTAGCTCTTGGAGGCAGCTGTACAAACGATGCGGCCTGCGGGCTTGCTGCAGCCTGTGGAATACGATTCTACGATTCCAATGACAATGCCTTCATCCCTGTGGGTGGAACCTTGAAGGATGTTGCACGCATAGACGTTTCAACCTTGGATGATGAGGTGCGAAATATCCCAATCGTTGCAATGTGCGACATAGATAACCCCTTCTATGGAGAGAACGGCGCTGCGTACGTGTATGCTCCTCAGAAAGGTGCTGACGAGGAATGCGTAAAGGAATTGGATGCAGGACTGATGCATATTGCAGAGGTAATGAAACGTGACCTGAAACTGGATGTCCAGAACATTCCAGGCGCAGGGGCTGCCGGTGGAATGGGAGGGGGCATTGCAGCCTTTTTCAACGCTCCACTTAGGATGGGGATAGACGTGGTCTTGGACTGCACTGGATTCGATGAAACAGCCAAGGATGCGGACTACATCTTCACTGGAGAGGGTAGGATAGATTCCCAAAGCCTACGTGGAAAAGTGGTGATTGGTGTCTCAAAACGTGCAAAAGAGCTTAAAGTTCCAGTGATAGCCGTAGTTGGGGACGTTGGGGACAATATCCAAGGTATCTATGACGAAGGAGTCAAGGCCGTGTTCTCAATAAACAGGGTCGCTGTTCCATATACCATTGCAAGAACCCGTGCAAAGAGCGACCTTGCCCTTACAATGGACAACATCCTTAGAGTTTTGTGAATCTTTCACAAAAAATGTGCGAATACGCGTACCTTATTTAGAAGGGCCTTTATACGACATAGACGGTTATGCCTCTGTCCCTGAGCTTCTCGATTTCGTCTTTTGGTGTGTCTGAGTCTGTCACAACGGTGCTGACATCCGACAGGTCGAAGGCAAGGCAGAGCGCCTTTCTGTTGAATTTGCTGCTGTCTACGAGAAGAATGGTTTCTCTTGAGTGGGAGACCAGTGTCCTTTTCATGCTTGCTTCGCTTGGAATTGCCGCGTAGCAGCCAACATCGGGGTCTATGCCGGAGACGCTGGTTATGCATTTGTCTACATAGTACTTGCGAATGTTGTCCTCTGCGTCCGGTCCTATCGTGAGATGGGTGTCTCTTGTGAGTTCTCCACCTATTTGGATTATCCTGTTCTCTTCGTTTTCAAGCAGTATATCTGCTACATCAGGCGAATTCGTAACGAAAAGCATATTTCTGCGGTCTTTTACAAGTGGTGCAAGGATTTGGTTTGTGCTTCCCCCGTCTATGAAAAGGCTTTCGTCGTCTCTGATGAGCGTTGCAGAAAACTGGGCTATACGCTCTTTTTTCTCCCTGTTCCTTTCAAGCCTGTTGTAGATCGACGATGTTTGCCAGACCGATTTCTTCTGCTCGTTCAGTATTGCACCACCATGGGTCCTTATAAGCTGTTTTTTCTTCTCAAGTTCTATCAAATCCCTTCTTATCGTAATCTCGGTTGCATTGAGCAGTTCTGAAAGCTCTTTGATATCGGCCTTCTGGTTCTTGGTGATGTAGTCTAGGATTCTATTGCGCCTTTCCTGTATGAGTGTTCTCTGTGCCATGGTTGCATTCTAAAGCAGAAAGAGGTAAAAGTAAAGTAAAATTATCATAATTTATGCAAATTTTCAAAATTAATTGCAAAAATAAGTAAAAAAGTTGTCAAAAAAATGTAAAAATTTTTCTTTGCAGATGCGAAAACCCATTGTATGGTGAATTGTAGGAGGGCTTATTATGAAGCTTGTTTCTGCGAAGGAAATGCTGGACGATGCCGTTAGAGGGCATTATGCAGTTGGACATTTTAACCTTAACAATATGGAGAGCGTAAGAGCTTTCCTTCTTGCTGCACAGGAAGTGAAATCCCCAATAATCCTTGGTGTCTCTGGTGGAACCGCAAAGTACATAGGTGGATATCGCACAATCACTGACATGGTTCAGGATTTCATCAACTTCCTTGATATCACGGTTCCCGTCGCCCTTCACGTTGACCATGGCAAATACTCCGAGGCGTTGGATGCCATTGAGAACGGATTCTCGTCCGTTATGTTCGATGGTTCGTCGCTTCCAATCGAAGAGAACATAGAGAAGACCAAAGAGGTCGTTAGATTGGCTCATGCCAAGGGTATCAGTGTTGAAGCCGAGGTTGGTGGAATAGGCGGGGAGGAAGACGGTCGCATCTCAAGAGGCGAATGCGCAGATCCAAAGCAGTGCAAGATGATCGCAGACCTTGGAATCGACTTCCTTGCCGCCGGCATTGGAAACATCCACGGAAAGTACCCTGCAGACTGGGAAGGACTTCATTTCGATGTTCTTGCAAGCATTAAGGAACAGATTGGAGATCTCCCATTGGTCCTTCATGGCGGTTCCCTCATTCCTGCGGACCAGATAAAAGAGGCCATAAGACGCGGTGTTGCAAAGATAAACGTCAATACAGAGTGCCAGATAGCTTTCACGGAGGCCACAAGGAAGTACTTTGAAGAGGGTAAGGACAAGGAAAGCAAAGGGTTCACTCCAAGAGCGGTGCTCGCACCTGGTCTTGAGGCAACGAAGGCGATGTGCATAAAGAAGATGGAGCTTTTCGGAAGCATAGGAAAGGCTTGATTTCATTCATGACGATTCGTTTTTGATGGAGTATTTGATGAGAGATTTCGATTTCCTTAGAGAGAAGGCAAGACAGCTCAGGGTTGAAACCTTGGACATGGTTCTCAAGGCCGGTTCCGGCCATATTGGAGGATCCTTTTCAATAGCCGAGCTTTTGACTGCTCTTTACTATGACAAGATGAACCTTGGCACTGGTGCCAATGATCCAGACCGGGATCGTTTCGTGTTGTCCAAGGGCCATGCCAATCCAATACTCTATGCTGTGCTGATGGACATTGGATTTGCTCCAAAGGATGCAAAAGACACTCTTAGGCGTTATGGTAGCATTTTCCAAGGACATCCCGATTCATCCAAGTGTCCGGGACTTGACTGCAGTACTGGCTCATTGGGCCAAGGTGTAAGTATTGCAACCGGTATGGCTTTGGGTCTGAAAAAGCAGAATAGACCCGGTAAAGTCTATGTCATTACAGGAGACGGTGAGTTGCAGGAAGGAATCTGTTGGGAAGCCTTCATGTCTGCGAACGCCTTCAAGCTCGATAATCTCACAATCATCATTGACCGCAACAGGTTGCAGCTAAGTGCTCCAACGGAGGAAACGAATCCATTGGACAGCGTCGAGGACAAGCTTAGAAGCTTCAATTTTGCAGTCGATTCGATTGACGGACATGACTTTGCACAAATCTTCGATGCGTTGGACAGAACCTATGAAGGCAAGCCCCATTGCATAGTTGCGAACACCATCAAGGGCAAAGGTGTCTCGTTCATGGAGAATGGAGTGAAGTGGCATGGAGCCCTTCCTTCAGGAGACGAAATCGTTGCGGCATACAGGGAGCTGGGAGTGGATTATGGCAAATAAGGAAGCTACTAGATTTGGTTTCTATGAAGGTTTGGTAGAACTTGCAAAAGAGCATTCCAATATCTACGCATTGGATGCCGATCTTGCAAAGACCACAGGTTCCGTTGCATTCCAGAAAGCCTTCCCTGAAAGATACATAGACGTAGGCATCGCCGAGCAGAACATGGTTGGCATATCCGCAGGACTCAGCAAGGTGGGGATAGTTCCGTTCTGCTCCTCCATGGCGGTTTTCGCTGTGGGACGTGCATTCGAAATCATCAGGAACGGAGTTGCGTATTCCCGCCTGAACGTCAAGATCGTAGGCAGCCATGGTGGAATCACGGCAGCCGGTGACGGTGGAAGCCATCAGTGTGTCGAGGACGTAGGTGTCATGCGCTCACTCCCCAACATGGTCGTACTTCAACCCTGCGATTCCAACCAAGCACGACTCATCGTAAGGATGGCCTATGAACACAACGGGCCTGTCTACATAAGGACATCACGCGAACCAATGGAGAACATCACAAGCCAGACCGATTCCATTGAACTTGGAAAGATCCAGACCCTCGTAGAAGGGAAGGACCTTTGCATCGTGGCGTCTGGAATGATGACATGCCTTGCAAAGCAGGCCCTCGACATTCTGAAAGATAATGGTGTGAGTGCTTCTTTGGTCAATGTCCATACCATCAAGCCATTCGACAAGGACGGCATCGTCTCCGCAGTGAAGAAGTGTGGCGGAAAGGTTTTGGTATGCGAAGAGTCCAATGTGGTATGTGGTCTAACTGAGGCTGTTGCCAGCTCGTTGGTTGAAGAGAATGGCATAAAGATATCGCATGTTGCAATAGAAGATAGGTTTGGACAGTCCGGTGCAACCGCCGAGCTGCTCGAAGCATATGGGATTACGAAGGAGAACATCGCAAAGAAGGCGATGGAGCTCCATAGAAGATAGGGTATCGGAGAGGTCGTTTTGGAAAGGTTTCAGGTCGTGGGAG
>SAMEA104315420__coassemble_1894_pt1 | contig 8503 bp, 11 predicted proteins | sample SAMEA104315420__metabat2_high_PE_020 | metagenome-assembled genome bin SAMEA104315420 (sample SAMEA104315420) | gut metagenome | biome: Monkey gut; feature: monkey-associated habitat; material: faeces | place: China | collected 2013 | reverse complement strand
AAATCTGAAAAAAACTGTTGCGGGCTGGAGAAAAGCGTGCAATAATGATTTCAGAAAGTTTTGCATTCGATTGCAAAAAACATTGCAACAAGTTGCAAAGATGCGTTGAATCGCTTGGAGGAAGCTTTGAAGATAGTTGTTTTGGGTGCTGGTGCGATGGGGTCGCTTTTTGGGGGATACCTTTCCAGACACAACGATGTGTGGCTTGTTGACGTAAGCGAAACCACCGTAGGCGCCATAAATGCAAATGGCGTGAAGGTGAGGGAGAAGGATGGAAGCGAGAACGTGTTCCATCCCAAGGCCTGCATCGACTCATCCAAGGCTGGTATAGGAAAGGCTGATCTTGTTGTAACGTTCGTGAAATCGATGTACACGGTGGCCGCGCTTGAAAACAACAAGGACGTGATTGGTCCTGAAACATACATCATGACGCTTCAGAACGGAGCAGGGCATGAAAGCAAACTCTTGAAATTTGCGGACAAGGAGCATGTGATAATTGGATCCACCCAACACAACAGTTCTGTTCTTGGACCAGGGCATGTGTTCCATGGAGGAGTTGGGCACACGGACATCGGGCTGCTGGATGGTGTTGATTCCAAGGAGAGCGCCTTCATGTTGGGGGACATTGCCAAGACGTTCACCGAGTGCGGGCTGGAATGTGGGATATCGGACAACGTGCAGTGGCAGATCTGGCATAAGCTTTTCACCAACACTGCGGCCAGTTCTCTTACGGCCATATATCAGGTGTCGCTTGGGTTCATTGCAAGCGATGTCGAGGCCAATCGCAGGATGCGTGTGCTGGTTGGCGAGGCCGTTGCGGTTGCAAATGCGCTTGGGTTGGATTTTGACTGTGAGGATGTCGCCTCTGAGGTACAGGCTGTGTGCGAGAATGCAAAGGATGGGTTCACATCCATCTATGCCGATATCCGTGCAGGTAGGAAGACTGAGGTTGACACCATAAGCGGCAGTGTGGTCGAAGCGGCCCATCAGCTTGGGATTCCGGTTCCTTGTCACGAATGGGTTGTTGAGACGATCCACGATATGGAAAAGAAAAACATGAAAGGAGGTTCTGTCAATGTCTGAAGCATTGAATTGTGTTTATAAACTGGGCGGTCTTAGGGTCGTTGACCTTTCGAAGTTCATAGATCCTGATACTGAGACCAGACGCTGCAAGCTTTTTAGGTTCAATACCGGTGGAGCGATCCCTGATTTCCATACGAATGTGGATATCATGACGCACCTTGGTACTCACTGCGAATGCCCATACCATCATTTCGATGATGGTGCCGCTGTATCTTCTTTGCCGTTGACGTCCTATATGGGTAGGGCGGTGTACTATGAGTTCAAGGACCTTGAGCCCTTGAAGCATATAGGTGCTTCAGACCTTGATAGGGCTTTGGGCGACAGAGTGAAGCCCGGCGATGTAGTGATTCTTGACTCCGTCTACAAACTTGCTCCGTTTACGCCTGAAACGAACGGTCCAAACGACAAGCGCCTGTTGGTCAACGGCGAGACCGCGCAGTGGATGGTTGACCACAAGGTCAAGTGCGTTGGCTTTGGAGACGGTGTCTCCATTGAGAACTGCAACGAGGACGTGAAGCCTTTCCATGATATCTGCATGGCCAGGAACATCACGTTCCTTGAGGTCCTCAAGAACCTTGAGCAGCTTTCGACCGATACCTTCTTCATTTCGTTTGCACCTATGTACATAAAGGGGCTTGATTCATGTCCTGTGCGTGTGTATGCAATCGAAGGGTTGAAGGAGTTTTGTTGAGAAGCAAACTGGGTTTGGAGGTTGTGATGCAACATCATGTGATTGTCAAATTCAATGAAACGGTCAAAGACAAAAACAAATTGGCTGATGAGATTGGAGCTCTTTTCAAGGGAATGGTTGGAACCGTCGAAGGAGTCCATAAGGTTTCACCTCATAGGAATTGCATAGACATGAGCAATCGATATGATCTGATGATCATAGTCGATATGGAGAAGAATGCCCTCGAAGCATATTCGAATAGTCCAATACATGAAAAATGGATAAACGATTATCCCCTGTTTCTGTCGTCAAAGGTGATAATGGACTACGAAGATTGAATTCAAATGAAACTTTAACCATAGAAACAAAGAAAAAGGAGAAAGCTATGAAAAAGTTTATCGCAGTAATGCTTGTTGCAGTTGTTGCTTTTGCAGCTTTTGCAAACGGTTCAGGAGAAGCAGCAAACGGTGTTGGAATTGCTGGTACAAAAGAGAATCCTACAATTCTCAGAGCTGGTACATCCGCGAATTACTCAACTGATCCAGACAATGCCTATATCGTGTTTGAGAAAGAGTTCAACTCAAAGCTCATGGAGCTTTCCGGTGGTACCATTGGCTATGAGGTCATTTACGGCTCCGCCCTTGGAAACAACACCCAGACCTTGGCTCAGTTGAAGGCCGGAACCCTTGATTTCATGCCCACTGGTTTTGACCTTGCAACGAACCTCAAGAATTCTGACAAGTTCTTTGCTGTATGTATGCCATACGTTTTCGACAGCGATGAACAGATGGATGCTTTCTTCAAGACGGAGCTTTGGGCTGAGATGGTTGAGGATATCAGATCTGCCAATAACATAAGAATCCTCGGTCTTATGTGCCATCAGCCTGCAAGAGCATTCAACACGAAGACTCCAATCGTACATCCTTCTGACCTCAAGGGCTTCAAGATGAGGGTTCCAGAATCAACTGTTCAGATGGACCTTTGGAAGGCTATGGGAGCTTCTCCTACCGTTATTCCTGGGTCTGAGATGTATACAGGAATAGAGAGCGGTATTGCAGATGGACAGGAGAACGATATCGTTTCAACCGTTGCCTTGAAGTTCATCGAGATTGCTCCTTACTACACTGAAGTAAACTACATCAAGCAGGCGCTTCTTCTCTACATGTCTGATTCCACTTGGCAGAAAATGACAGAGCAGGAGAGGGCTTGGGTCGAAGAGGCTCGTGAATATGCCTGTGAGCTTGCAACCGCTTGCTATGAGAGAAAGCTTTCTTCTGCCCAAGAAGCGTTCAGAAACGGAAAGGGAGACCTTGTAGAGTTTGATTTCAACGAGTGGAAGGAGTTCTTCTCTGGTATAGTGCACGAAGTCTTTGATGGAAAATACTTCCCTTCCGGCCTTTATGACCAAATTCAGGCAACCCCTTATTGATTGGATGCCCATATACTTGTGCAGGGCTTTGCACTTACTGCAAAACCCTGCATGGGTTCTACAAGGAGAGTTTGATGCTTGATGTTCTTGTAAAAATTAAGGAAACGTACACGAAGATTGTCTTATCCCTTTGTGCTGTAGTGTGTTTTCTTATTCTTGGTGTAAATTTCGTACAGGTGATAGTAAGGTATTTTACATCTGCTTCATTTACGATTACTGAAGACCTTACAATATTTGGAATGCTTTGGATAATGGCTTTGGGGCTGAGTGTGGGATGTATGCACCATGACCACTTGGTCATAAACGTCATTGATTCGATAGTATCCGAAAAAACTTTGAAGATAATCCTCTTTATTGAAGACTTCATTTTGTTTGCTTTTGGCATTTTCATGGTCTATGTCGGTTATCTCGCAGCTGCATTGAACAAAGGTTTTGTTCAGTCGATGTTGGGTATCGATGAGGTCCATAAGTATATTCCAATCATCATTGGTGGCATTCTATGTTCTTTGGGATGTGTTGAATGCATTCTGGAACAGATTTGTTTGTGGAAAAAAGGAAAGAAGGAGGTTGGAAAATGAGCTCTGTTCTAGTTGCAAAGCTTTGCGTATTGTTTGGGGTCCTTTTCCTGACGATGTTTCTTAGATTCCCCTTCTTCCTTGCTTGTTTTTCCGCTGCAATTGCATATGCGGTTGGTTTTCCACGTGCGATGCCATGGTTCGTTTTTGGCCAGACCTTCGTGCAGGGTATTGGAAACCAGACGTATGCGGCTATCATCTTCTATTTCTTCCTTGGCTCTGTATTGAACTATGGAGGTATTGGAGACAGAATCGTTGACTTTGGAAATGCGGCGATTGGGCATGTCAAAGGTGCGTTGAGCCACATAAACGTCATTACTTCGATGATTTTCGCTGGAGTCTCCGGTTCTGCGATTGCAGATACGGCATCAGTTGGAAACCTCATGATTCCAATGATGAAGAAGCAGGGATACGATGCTCCTTATTCTGCTGCTGTTACGCAGGTCAGCTCAATCATTGGTCCAATCATTCCGCCTTCTACGACTTTCGTCTTCATTTCGATGATGATGGATCTTTCCGTTAGAAAACTTTTCCTTTGTGGCTTGGTTCCTGGAATTCTGATGGGGTTGGCTGAGCTTGCATACTCCATATTCATTTCATACAAGAGAAACTATCCAGGACTTCCTAAGTTTCTCGGATGGAAGAACCTTTGGAGAGCTTTCAAGGAGAACTTCTGGGCATTGCTTCTTCCTGTTCTGATCATTGTGTGTCTTACAAATGGGATTGGAACCGTAACTGAAGTTGGTGCTATTGGATGTGTGTTTGCCCTTTTGATTTCCTGTTTCATCTACAAAGAACTTGATTTGAAAGGCATTTGGAAATGCATGTACAAGACTGCGGAGCAGATGGCTACGACGCTTGCGATGCTTGGAGCCGTTACTGTATTCATTTGGATCGTTGGTTCCATGAACTTTGGAAACATCCTTGGTGCTTGGGTTTCGGGTCTTGGGCTTTCAAGAATGGCCGTTTTCCTTTTGGCGATGCTCATCATCTTCATTTTGGGAATGATCCTTGAGACAATGGTCATTACGATGATATTCATTCCAATCCTTTCGATTCCTGTCATCGCTGCAGGTATCGACCCATATGTCTATGCAGTTGCAGCGGCAATTACATGTGCGTTGGGATTGAACACTCCACCTGTTGGAACCTTGCTTTACCTGACGTCAAAGATTGCGAACACATCTGCTCTGAAGGTCGCAAAGGAATCGATGCCGTTCATAATTGGCATTCTTTTGGTTGTTGTTCTAATGGGAGCGTTCCCTCAGATCGTTCTTTGGTATCCAACCACGTTCATGGCATGAAAAGGAGATGAAAATGCGTGCTACACTTTGTTATTTAGCTGATTTTGATGCTGAGAATTTTTGTAGAGATTTCATGGTCGAAGCTTCAGAGAAGGAGCATGTTGGAGTAGCTGCCGGAAATCTTCCAAGGCATATCTCACTTGGACTTCCATACGAAGTCAAAGATTGGAATTCGTATGTAGAGTTTGCAAGCAAGCTTGCTTCCAAACTCCATCCTGTGAATGTGCGTTTAAAGGATATGGGATGTGCTCCAATTGGAGATGTTACAGGAAACTACTGTTTCCATTTTGAGGAGGACTTTGGACTTGATCAGCTTAGGCTTGATACTGTACATGCCCTGAATGGTGAACTTGGTTTGGATGTCCCTGAAAAGGACGGCGTCACAGGTTCAAGGAACATCACTTTGGGTTTTGGGACTGCTCCATTTGCGAACTACAAAAAGTACGTTGATGAAGTCGATAGGTCAAGGTTTGTGGGCAAGGTCCTGAATTTCGACCAGCTTGGTATCTTCTACTATGATTCGGACAAAATTACGGCGACATCGTTTATCTGTTGTAAACGTTTCAAACTTAAATAAACATGAAAGGAGACATTCAAATGAAGAAGATGACTTGTGATTATGACAGAGAGAAGAACATGTCCATCACCTACAAGGGTGGGGATTTCGAGTATGAATTCATCGCTGATTGGGCAAAGAACCTTCCATCCTATGATTTCTATGCCTCCGTTGCAGGCGGTTTCTGCGACAAGCATGACAATCTTCATTTGGTTGTCAGAGGAGTTCCAAACCCTCTCGTGATGCTTGACCCTGAAGGCAATTGGGTGCGTGACTATGGGGCAGGATCGATTGCCGTTGCACATTTTGGCGTTGCCACTCCAAAGGATACCGCCCTTGTAACCGACATTCCAATGCATGTCGTAAGGGAAATCGACATGAATACTGGAAAGGTTCTCATGGAGATGGGAAACAGAGGAAAAGGTTCGGACTCGGGTTTCAATGGCAGATACTATGAAGAACAGAGAAGGCTTGGCAACCTTTATCCACCAGAGCCTTATATGCGCATTCCAGGACTGACAGCTTTGACCGAATGCGAAAGGTCTACTGTCGTAAGGTGTGCAGGCCCTTTCAATAGGCCTACGGATGCAGCTCTTGACAGCAAGGGTAGGATCTTCGTTTCAGATGGCTACGGCAACGTTGCGGTCCATCGTTTCTCTGCAGATGGAAAGCTTGAGAAGACATGGGGCGGAAGAGGAGACGAGCCAGGCAAGTTCTTGATGGTTCATGCTGTTACGGTGGATTCGAAGGATCAGGTATGGGTTTGCGATAGAGATCAGAATGCAGTTCATGTATTCGATGGAGACGGAAACGTCCTTGCCTATTGCAAGGGGAACCTTGGGCAGCCTTCTGGAATCGTTGCAGACAAAGACTACATCTACTGTGTGGGCCGCGGTGGTTATCTCACAATCTTTACTCCTGATTTCGAGGTTGTCGCACAGCTTGGGTATTTCAACAGCGAGCTTAGGGCTCACGGCATCACTGTGAACTCTAAAGGCGATCTGTTCCTGTTCCCAACAACGGCGACTGAAGATCACCAGGTTATCTGCTTGAAGAGGATCAAGTGATGTATACGGATTTTTTGGCCAACGATTTTCATTACGACATAAGCGAGCCAAAGTTCAGGACTGCATTTGATTTCATCAAAAGACAGGATTTGAAGAGGCTGCCTGTCGGTTGGATTGAACTTGAAAATGGTGTGAGGGCTTCCGTTCAGGAATATACGACGATGGATCCTGCAACACTTCTCTACGAGACGCATGACAAATACTTTGACCTCCAGTACATGGTGGAAGGAGAAGAGGTCTGTTATGTTGTTCCTCGAGAAGGCCTTGTTGGCAAAATCTCCTATGATCCAAAAGAGGATATAGAGTTCTATGAGGAACCTGTAGCGAATGGAGGTGCGTATCTTAAAGCCGGCTATTACGTACTTCTTGCTCCAAAGGATGCCCACAAGCCAAGGTGTTTGGTGAAAGAACCTATGGCAGTAAAGAAGATTGTGGTGAAGATACCTGTTTGATTTTTGGGAATTGAGGTGCCGCATTATGCGGCATCTCGTTTATAGGAGAGTGTGAATGCCTTTTATAAAGCTTAAGACGAATGTTGAAATAAAAGACAAGGAAAGGTTGAAGACCTTGTTTGGCAAGGTGATAACCGCCATTCCAGGAAAAGAGGAATGGATGACAATGATTTCCTTTGAGGAAAAAGTTGACTTGTACCTTGCAGGAAGTGGAGAGCCCTGTGCGATGGTTGATACTTTGGTCAACGAAGGCACCAATCATTCGAAGAACATTGAGTATGGGGACGCTGTCATAGATTTGATAAGTGCTGAGCTTGGGATTCCTAGAAACCGCATTTATGTCATTGTCCAAGAACAGGACTTTTGGTATGCGGAGAAAGCCTAGGTTTGGAACCCGGTTATCAGAAAGGTAGAGGAGTATAGATGAAATCGCCTTTGGGAAAAGTTTCGAAGAAGGGAATTGTTTTTTTCGTAGCGATGCTCACGATGATGCTTTCTCTTGCATCGTCGTTGCCTGCTATTGCAAAAATCGCTGTATGTATCCTGATGATATTCCTATATTTCTTCTTTAGAAGAGATGAAATTCTTTTCAATAAAGGTGTTGGGTTTGTCCAACAGCAAAGATTCCAAGATGCTATTGACTGTTTTCAGAAAGCATTGAAAGGTGACTTGAAAAAGGATCAAAAACTTGCCATAGCATCTGTTTTTATCCAAAACGGGAAGAATGAAGAAGGTATGGAAATCATTCAGGCTCTGCTTGGAGATGAACTCGATCAAAACCTTAGAATGAGGGCTTTGGCACTCAAGTCCATAGCATTTTGGAACGACGGAAAGCCAAAAGAGGCCATTGTTCTTTTGGAAGGAATCGTAGACGATGGCTATGAAGATGAGAACATAATGGCCACATTAAGTGTATACCTTATTGCTCAAGGACGTTTTGATGAAGCTGGGAAGTATCTTTCTTCCAGCTCTTATGAAAATATTTCTACAGGGATGCTTGATAGTTATCTGTGGTTGTACATTTCAGAGGAGGATTGGGGGAAAGCCTTTGCCGTTGCAAAAGAACTTGAATGCCGCACTATCAATTACCCTGAAGCGTTTTTCCATTTGGCGCTTGTAAGTTTGGAGCAAGGGCAGACAATCAAGTCCAAAACCTATTTGGAGAAAAGCCTTTCACAGAGATTCGTCCCCAATGCAATCATTTCGCAGGCTTTTGTGCAGCGGTTCTATGAAATTGTATGCAAAGAGCCAAACGATTTATCGTTGTCCAAAAAGATTGAAGGGCATTATACTGAGGTCGCAAGAGGTGATGATTTCATTCTTGATGTACTGGACTGAGGAATATAGAACATTGATTATCTACGACT
>SAMEA104315420__coassemble_1763_pt1 | contig 9041 bp, 5 predicted proteins | sample SAMEA104315420__metabat2_high_PE_020 | metagenome-assembled genome bin SAMEA104315420 (sample SAMEA104315420) | gut metagenome | biome: Monkey gut; feature: monkey-associated habitat; material: faeces | place: China | collected 2013 | reverse complement strand
AACGGAACTTCTCTTAGCAATCCATTGCACCCGTATGTGGGGCATCTCAGGTTTCCTCGTATAGTTGAAAGTCTGTTGCATAGGCTGCATTTATAGATTTTAAACGGAGTTTTATCCTGTACTTCGAATTCAAGGACTGATGAATCCAAAACTAGAACACGGCTGTCATGGCAATGTTTTTTGAGCAGTGCTTGTCCTTCTGTAACAGTGTCTGGTATAAAAAACTCCTCAACAATTTTCTCAATTACAGTTCTAGCTTCTTCTATTGTGAAACCTTGTTTCTGAACGAATTCAAGGATTGAATTACTATGTCCAGGACTTGGGATAAGATAGCTTTCCGCATATCCATTGTAAGGATTTCCCGTGTTGATTTTCTTAATAACTGGTTGTTTGCCACTGTATGAAAACTCCAGTAGATCATTTTCAGTGAAAGAGATTTCATCTGAGTAATAGATTGCACCTTGCTTGGCTATAAACCCGACAATGAAATCAAGGATATCGTTCAATTGTGCTCCTTTTATGGCTATTTGTTGCTGGTCGCCGATGTTATGCTCTTCTTCAGATTCGAAGTAGAACTCTTTTTTCAATTTGAAACGAATCCAACCTATATTAATGAGGTTGTTTCTCGTGAAGTTGCCAAGTTCCGAGAGGATGATGAGCATTGCTTTGGAAGTTGGGGTTTCAAATTCATGTCGCCTCAGAAGACCGACCAAATACCTGAACACCGTGTTGAATGATGAATCCTCTGCTTTTCTTATTGCTTCTATCAATAGTCTCCTCTCTGCAATTTTGTCATGTGTGTATTGGAGGTATGATGCAAAGAATGCCGCTTCTTGTCTGCTGTCAGCAAAAGACAAAAGATTCCTCGTTCTCTTGACATTGTATGATTCGGTGCTTTGTCTTAGAGACCCTTTTTTAGCATTCGTACTGCGTTTTATCTCTCGTTCAGGAACTTGTTCATAAAGAGAATCGCAGACGACGGAGCAGGATGCGTCTTGTCCTAGATAGAAACCTCGTATGATACCATTTTCTCTGATTCCAGATTGGGTTTCACATCTCATGCATTTGGAGACTATCCCTTCCTTGTTCGTTTTTGCCTCAATGACAATGATTTCTTCAGGGTTTTTTCCGAAGGGCTTATAAGGACGCATTTTTCCCGTTCTGCAGTCAATGAATTCTGCTGATTCTCGAAAATCCCTGTTTCTTGGCTGGTTTTTGAAGAAGCTCTCATCCTCGACAACCATATAGTACCTTTTATGCTTCATCCTTGATTGGTCTTGGATGAAGGTGTCGATTTCCTTGTCTCCAATCAAATAGATTGTTCCACAGAATTGACAGACAGAGACCATAAAGCACAGATACGCAGTTCCTTCGTATTCGTAACAATTCCTGCTTGTAAGTGTCAGAGTCTTTGTGGGGTAGAATGATACATACGCACCCTCAAGTGTTCTGATGAAATGATGGTATCTTGCATCCATTAACTTGGATCCGTCTCTATTGGCGTAACTTGCAAGTCTGATTAGACCAATGATATCTTTATTGCTTCTCCCTAGATCTCTTGCGAGGTCTTTCACAAGTTTTGGACTTTTTGCAAGTGATGCCTTTACATCATAAAGCAGTGATTCGTGAGATAAGTATTCGTACATCATTTCATGGATGTTGCCTGAATCGGAAACGTTCGGATAGACAGTCTTGAAAGAGTCCAGAATTTTGCTTTTGTTGACTTCATTCTCCTTGTCAATGTAATTTTCGAGGAGTGCGGAAACATCTTCAAACCATCCTGCTGGGGATGTAATGGCCTTTTCTGGGCGCTCAAAAAGTTTTCTTTTTGCTCTAACGATACAAGTTTCTTTGAAGATTGTTCCTGCACATAGATTCGATGCAAAGGAGCAAATCTGAGGGTTCTTATCTTTCTCTCCGAGAGTTGCACTGGTTAAGACGAATGAGAGTTTGTCGTTGTTTTTAATTCGATGAAACACACGTCTCATAAGCATAGAAACTTCCATTCCTGTTGCTCCCGAATAGACATGGGCTTCATCTAGGACTATGTGGCGCCAGTAATTCGAATTTCTGCCATCGAAAAATACATTATCACGGGGTCTGAGTAGAAGGTATTCGAGCATTGCATAGTTCGTTACAAGAATGTTGGGAGGGGCTTGTCTTATCTGTTCTCTGCTTATCAGTTCATTTTGAAAATGATTGTGTCCAAAACTTTGGATGAACTGCTCTGAAGCCTCTTTTTCCGACTCTCTTGTTTCTCCTGTGAAGGTTGCAAACGTTATGTCAGGATAGTTTTCTAGAATTTCACGAAGACGCTTCATTTGGTCATTTGCCAATGCATTCATTGGATACAAAAGAAGTGTACGGACTCCAGGGCACAGAGTCCCTTGTTCCTTTTCTCTAAAAAGGTCATTAAGAATAGGAAACAGAAAACATTCTGTCTTTCCTGAGCCTGTTCCTGTGGTTATTAAGGTGTTGTTGCCTGCAGATACCGTTTTAAAAGCTTCTTCTTGATGAACATACAAAGGCCTCTCCAATAAAGATGGGGGCAAAACTTTACGAAACTCGCAAGAGGCGAGGCCTTCTGCTATTAATTCTGCTAATGACTTTCCTGATTCAAAAGCATCAACATTGTCTAGATATGGGCCTTTTGACAACAAGCCCTTTTCGAACCCTTTTTCAAGTTGTTGTTTGTATTGTTTTCTTAGCTCTTCGTCACGGATGACAAATGTGTTGAAAATATAATCCTTGAAGGAAGCGTCAATATACTCTGCAGTTTTGATTGGATTGAATATCATTTTTTGTTCTCCTTAATTTGATATGTTCCAGAAAGATATTTGACATTCTTGACTGTTCCGACTGGTCTTTCTGGGTTTGGGAAATTCCTTTCATCGATTCTAAGGTTTTTCCCTTCTACGTCTAAAACTTTGATATCAACTGTTTCTTCTCCAATATGACAGATTGTTACACTGAAAGGATTGACTCTTAATTTTACATATCGGTCAGCAAATTGATTCTTGATGTGAAAAGAAGCATCCATTTCCAGAACTAATCCTTCGAAGGGTCTTCTTTTAAGTTTCCCTTTGAATGCAAGTTCCAATCGTTCTATATTACGTGGATTTTGTTCATCAGAGATTATTGCACTTGTGACATTTATTGTTAGATCCCCATTTATCGGAATTCCCTTAAATACTACGGGATCTTGAATGTTATAGTTTTTTTCTCCAAACGTTGAACGGAGTGTTTTTCGCTGTTCAACTGGTACAAGGAAATATGTTCCTGCTTGTAAGCTATCGGGAAGGCGTTTGTCGATGTCTGATGATTCAGCCGTGAATTCATCGACAACGGTTCCTCCTGAGTCTTTAAGTCTGAAACTTAATTTTTTCATGTCTGAATATCCAAACAGTTGGCAATGGTAATATATGCCATCTTCTCTACCTGTCTTTATGCTTCGGTTGGAATATGACATTATGCTCTGATTCGTTGCTGTTGGATAGAAGTATACGTTGCAGATTACATATATTACACCCAATGATTGACAAACAAGTTTGAATTTCCCTGGTCTATCTTTGTTTGAAATCATTATTGCAGAACTATCCCATATTCCTGCTTTGCGTTTTCTGAGATACCCACATACTTCTCCATCTTTTTCCAGCCAAATTTTCATATCCTTTTCAAGGCTGGGATTGCAATTGGAAAGTAATTCTTTGTTTGTAAATGCTGATGAATTCATGTTTTTGACAATGTCATCGCCGTTACAAAAAGTGAATTTGAACATTGGAGGTGCGATTACAATGGCATTACCGTCAAATAATTTGAATTTTAAGGTTTCATAGCTACTAGGAAAGGAATAATGCTTTTGTCCAAATGCAATCCTCATGTCTTCAAAATTCATTTCTTCAACAACGATTTTGTCATTTGTTTTATAGATGCTTTGGTCCAATGTGTAAGAAAAATTCTTCATGGCGTAAAACTTTTCCTGTAAGAGCTTGGATCCTCCTGTTGAAACGGAAATGCTAACTTCTTTGATATTTGGGAAAGGTTCACAAACAATTAGCTTTTTGTAGTATCGCCCAGAACCGTCCTTCAATTCAAAGATGGTTTCCTCCGAGTATTGGACTGAACGTCCATTCACGTTGACAACTATTTCATCGTTTGGATTTACAATAAGGTTTATCCTTGGCCATTTTTTTCTTATCGGCATATACGTGCCGTTTGGGGATACAACGCTGGTATCAACAACAGTCCCATCTGTATCGAAGAAGTTTCTAATTGCAGTATTGGAGATTCCAACTATTCCTTCACTGAGAAGAATGAAGTTGTTTTCATCCAATACGATGTCATACACATTCATACCAGAGAGAGAGGAATGCCCCACATCTGAAGCATCGTCAAAGACGAATGACAGTGGGTTTGCGACTAGAAGATAATGGCGGCAACTCTTCATCATGCGATGAGAAACAAGTCTGTGGGTTGAGAAATCAAATAACAGATTCTTCTGAACGGTTACCGCATCAATTTCCTCTGTTCCGACACGAAGCGATACTCTTTTTCCAATCCATTTTGGGTCAAGAGCGATTTTTTCTCCAACAATCTCTTTTTCCCCATTATCCTTGTCTTTAAAGATCTCAAGGGTTGCAACGCTCTTGTCATCAACGACAATGATTGCGGATTCTGCGTCCCTTAGTCCTTCATCATTTAGGTTGTAGTATCCGAAACATATTGATAACTCCCAGTTTTCAGTTTTTTCTTCGATTGTTACATAAGGAGAATGGTATTTTGCGGCCTTGTTCCTTCCGTCTTTTGCGGAGGCCTCCAGTTCTTTTGTCTTGGTTTCATCTTGTCTGAGTTCTTCAATCCTTTGGTCAATATAGTCCGTAATTGCAAATCTATCTATTGCATCGACCATGATTGGTTCGTATCCAAGAAGTTCTAGTATTGACGTTTCATAATATCCGTATTGGTTGATTAGAAACCTGACAGTTTGGTCTGGGTTGAATGCATAAGCATTACGAGTTTCCAATGGAATGTTCAGGCTCGAAGACTCCATCATATCGGTTATTAGAAATTCAGCGTCTTCTACTGTATGTCCTACATATCCATTTCTGCGGAATAGTTTTTCAAAGGCCTTATACATTTTTTGAACTGACATGGGACGATTTGACACTACAGAATGCATCAGTGCTGTTTGGACATAAAAGGTACTACCGTTTTCTTTCAGAGATTCTATGTTTTCAAAAGCCTTGATGCATGAGTTCCTCAGGGAGTTTAGCTTGAATAGTTCTTCGTTGAACCCGAACCATTGTTGAAATTGAGGCCAAAAGTTACGGTTTTCATCCTTCTCTTGGGTTTGGGCAAAACAGAACATGGATAAAAGCATTATATCGTTTTCAGATATTCCCGTAGCTTCAAAGGCTTCGTTGATTCTGCATCGATTTGGATGTTTCTTGGCTATTCTAGAGTAAAACACTCCTCTTTGAATTAGATTGATGGATTTGTCGCTGAATCTTATGGTGAAAAGCGTCTTTGGGTCTGTTTCTTTAATCTCTCGCAGTTTTCGAAGTTGCTCTGAGAGATTAAGAATCTCTGAATCTGGTTGTATTCTTTTGAGGTTTTCTTTTATGCTTTTGAAAAGTTCATCACCATACGCAAAGGGGCCTACGAAATCAAATTTGCCTCCTGCGCAAACCAGAATGGAGCTTATGACTTCAGCTGAAATTTTGTTCTTGTCGGATGGTATCGATTTTGGATTCGATGCAATTGAAGACAGAATACTCTGAACAATTTGTTCCATTATTTCTTTGAGTTCGTTTCGTTTAACAATGTTTAGAAATAAGCCGCATTCTTTGGATCCTCCGTTGCCGATTGTTGTTGAGAAGGCAGAGCAGAGTCCTGTACAGAACGGAACTAAAGATTCGATTTTGCCATCAAGCCTTTGAAGCATATATTCCAATTCATTCAAACTGACGAGTTTTTGATAGTTGAAGAGCCCTACAGCATTGAGGAATTCTATGTCAAAGTCTTCAAGACGATTAAGAGCGTTTTTGATTTCATCTACTAAAAACGACTTTGTAGAATCTATTTCTTTTTTGGTTTTTAGAATTCTTACAGAAATGTCTTTCCAATTCTTTTGCCCTTGATTCATTTTTATAGATATCCTTCTTGCTTGATCCCTTGGAAGCCATTGTTTTCATCTCTCGTCTGTCCTGGATCTTTCAAATCAAGTGTTTTGCCAAACGGAACGCATGTTTTACTAATGACCTCATTGCAATTTTACCATGAGGGAAATGATTCAACAATCAAATTTGAAACCTTGAGTTTGTATCGATGATGTGAAATCGAAATATCGGCAAAAGGAGGATTCTTGAATTCAAGATTTAAAACGAAATCAGTTTTGTCCTATCTTCTGTTCCTGAGCGACAGCAGCGTGTCATTGGCTTTCTTCATGCTAAGGGTGATGAATACGGGAAGGAGCACAAGGATTTTGCGTATGCCGCGTTTTCCGCATCTTGCTTTCCATGCCTTGTCAAGGTTCGCCCATATTGCAAACAGCTGAGGAAGGAAGTTTAGAAACAGTGCAATCGCCCTTGAGAACGAAAGGCGAGAATGTCCAAACGATACAGCCAGTTCAACTCTCTCCAATGACTGCCGTATCTCCAAATTGCTTGTTGTTCTGAAGAACAGGGAGGTGTAGGACATTGCAACTACAAGACGGGAGACAAGAAGAATGGAGCTGTTGGTATTCCATGTTCCGTCCTTGAAGGACATGAAGAAGTCGCTTCCGTATAGAAAGGACCCTGCGGTTTCTACAAGTATTATGAAGATGCCGTAGAATGCAACAGGTTTGAGATCATGCAGGAAATCCTTTGGCTGTATATGCGAGCTCCATACCAGAAGCAGTGCAGCGACAAGAAGAATGCAATGTACGCAAAATCCCGTCATGTACAACGCTACGGCTATACCCAAAAGTGCCAGCAATTTCAGTAGGGCAGGCGTCCTGTGGATGAGGCTGTTTCGTTTCCGGTACGAGAGGATTGGACTTGGCATTCAAAGAGCCTCCAAGGACACGTTGTCAAAACCTATTTCCATCGTTCATTTCCATACAAGTGAATCCAAGGAAGGGTAGGCGGACAATGGAAACCTTATTCCCCAGTCCTCCCAGGTTTCACCCCCAAGGGACAGTCCTTCCTGAGGGGTGCCGTCGAACACAAGACGCCCTTTCTTCAACACAATGAATCTGCCCGCCAAGGCAAGGCATTTTTCGATCTCATGCGAAATGATAACAAGAGTGACTCCAGAGGTGGACAGCTCCCCAATCAGCTTGTTCACGTCCTTCACCCCTGCATAGTCAAGGTTGCTGTACGGCTCGTCCATGATTATGGTTTCAAAGCCCAACGCCAGTATCGAAGCTATGGCAAGACGGCGCTTTTCACCACCTGAAAGGAAATGCGATGGACTGTTTCGTTTTTCATAGAGGCCAACCTTCTTCAACGCCTTGCTTGCTGCATCCTTTGCACGGGATCCCCGCACGCCTGTGTTGGACAAACCAAAGCACACATCCTCCAATGGAGTCTCTCCAAGGATTTGGGAATCTGCGTCCTGGAACACCAACCCAACCTTGGAATCCGTTCGAATGTAGCCCGATGCTGGCTTTTCCAAGCCTGCGATTATGGTCATAAGGAGGCTCTTTCCTGAGCCGTTCTGGCCACTGACAACGCAAAGGGATCCCTTTGGAATTGCAAAAGACACTTCATCGAGAGCCTTGAAACTACCACCTTCTGCATTGAGGAAGGACTTCGAGACTCCGTGGACCTCTATTGCAACGGCTTCTTTTCCAAAGTCAGCCATTGGACACGTCTTCCTCTGGATCGTCCTTGAATATGTACGAAGATGCAGTTATTCTTAGCTTTGAGGAAAGCAGTACGGCAACGACCATCTTCACGATATCTCCAGGAATGTATGGTACGACGCACAGCGTCATTGTCTGCGAGAAGGTCTTGTCCATCACCCTCATGAAGTGAAGGACCCCTGGTATGTACATGACCACAAAGCCCAGAACAGTGGCAAGAACGAGCCTAAGAACTGGAGTTCTAGCTCCATACTTGGGCCTTTGGGCTATCAAGCCAGCAACAAGGGTTGCCAATGCGTATCCGTAGAGGAATCCTCCGGTAGGTCCCATGAGCCTTGCAAAGCCGCCTGTTCCTCCTGAAAAGACGGGCAGGCCCAATGCTCCCGCTGCAAGAAACAGAACCGTGGCCGCCTCTCCCCAGACCGGTCCAAGCATGAGACCTGTAAGCACCACAAGCATGTTCTGGAGCACTATTGGAATTGGCGTGCCCGGGACAGGTATTGATATGAAGCCGCAGACAGCGGTCAATGCTGCAAAAAGTGCAGTGAAAACTATCTTTTTGGATGTTCCTGTTTCGCTATTCATTTGGACTCTCCTAGGATTTCATCTATGATGGCAAACGCCTGCGATGGCGATTCGTAGGGGTGGAGCGCAAAGAAATCGGTCCCTGATATCATTGCGGACAAGCTGGTCTGAGACCTGCGGTATAGAATGTGGCATGGTTTGCCAAGGTTCTGTGCGTATGCAAGCTCGTAGCCCACTCCTAGGGATGGGTTGGTGCACTCAGCTATGACAAGGTCGCATTCGCGCAGCCAAGCGGTGTCCTGCTGGTATATCTCCTTGTCGTGGCGCTGGTCTTCAAGAAGGCTCAGCGAGAGGTCTCCTATGTGCTCTGTGAGGACCACGGCGGTCTTCTTGATGTGTGCGATCATTTGCCCGTAGAGCTCGGCGTCCGCTCGGCCTCCGCGGATCGAGCCTGCGAAGTATACCTTCGTCGTTTCTTTTCCACTTGAGTTTTCCATGGATGTGATACTAGCACAAAACACCGCTTGTAATAAACTCGCGTTACATATACATTTTCAAGGAAATCGGCTTTGTTTGTACGATATGGATGGATATTGTGTGGTTGAGGCCGGTTTGGAGGAGCTAAGATGGAGAAGGTTCTCGTTGGAATGAGCGGAGGCATAGATTC
>SAMEA104315420__coassemble_1703_pt1 | contig 9304 bp, 7 predicted proteins | sample SAMEA104315420__metabat2_high_PE_020 | metagenome-assembled genome bin SAMEA104315420 (sample SAMEA104315420) | gut metagenome | biome: Monkey gut; feature: monkey-associated habitat; material: faeces | place: China | collected 2013 | reverse complement strand
TCGATTTCAAGAAGGAATACAAGGAGTTCTATATGCCAAAGTGTGCTCCTGGGATTGTCGATGTCCCTCGTGCCAACTACATTGCTGTGAGGGGGAAGGGGAACCCAAACGAAGAGGGAGGAGCCTACAAGAAGGCAATAGAAGTCCTCTATGCTGTGGCGTATACGCTTAGGATGAGCCGTAAGGCCGGCCATGAGATAGATGGATTCTTCGAGTATGTGGTTCCTCCACTTGAGGGCTTTTGGTGGGAGGACGGGGTGGATGGCGTAGACTATTCGAGCAAGGAGACTTTCAACTGGATATCCGTGATACGCCTGCCGGACTTCATAACGAAGGCCGATTTCGACTGGGCGGTGTCCACTGCGTCCAAGAAGAAGGGCATAGATTGTTTCTGTGCGGAGTTTCTGACGCTGGACGAAGGCCTGTGCGTCCAAATCATGCACGAGGGCCCGTTCGACGACGAACCTGCGACCATTGCGCTGATGGATGCCTTCGTTTCTGACAACGGCTATGAAAACGATTTCTCCTCTACAAGAAGGCACCATGAGATATACCTATCTGATGCCAGAAAGGTCGCTCCTGAGAAATGGAGGACCGTCATAAGGCATCCTGTCAGGAAAGTTTGTTGATTGTCCTACTTCGTGCTTGCGCGGTAGGAGGAGACTCCTGTTATGGTCTCGCCGTCTATCTGAAGAGGGGAAGGTCTATCGAATTCAACTTTTATGTCCTTGCCAGAGAGAATCTCCACGACCTTCTTTTTCCTGATGTGCTCGCCTTTGAAGATCGATGGAAACACCATGAGGGCCTTGAGCTTGCTTGCATTGCGGAACACCATGACGGATAGTGTGCGTGGTTCTGCAAGACGGTCTTGGGATGGGGTTGGTATCATTCCTCCTCCATAGAAGCGTCCGTTCATGGTTGGTGCAAGCCACACATGCTTGTATGTATGCTTCCTGCCGTCCACCGTAACGGTTGCACTTGTTGGTTTGTAGTGGAAGAGAAGGCCCTTGATCGCTATTGCCGTGTAGTTCACCGGCTTTTCCGACTTGCCTCTGAGCTTGTCGCCTTCCTCGCAGCAGTACCCATCTATCCCATAGCCTATGCCGTTGAGGAACAGGTGTTTCTTTCCTTTCACTTCTACGGTTGGAAGGTTCTCAAGATACTTGTTTATGACGATTGGTTTCTCTGGTGCTGCTATCCCAAGGTCTCGTAGAAAATCGTTGCCGCTTCCTGCTGGATAGTATTGGATTTCACGGGAAATCACCTTTGGAAGGGCATTGTTTGCGTTGCAGTCATTGATGAAGCGGTTGAGTGTGCCGTCTCCTCCGGCTAGGATTATTCCGTCTTGAGAAGGTACATTCTCAATGAAAGAGGCATAGCTTTTGATTGTCGTAACGTCAATGAAGTCCAGTGTGTCGTGGGTGAGAACTGCACTTAGCTTCTTGGCCTGTGCAAAACTGTTTCCGTTTCCTGCGTGCGGGTTATACAGAACGTGGTATGTCATTTTCTTCAAGTCTCCTTTCGTTGTGTGGTTGTGGTGGATTTCCAAGCATGAGGCTACGGGCATACTGGCCTATCTCCCATGTGGACATTTGCGAGACTTCCTGTGCTGTGAGGACGTCTAGCACTTCGAATGTTGTTTTTGTGTGTCTACGGGCGAAGCGATGCGCTATCTTCTCCGTTCCCGTGGTTCTTGCTATCACGATTGGACAGTTGGCCCATTTTGCAATCTTGAAAGAGCCGTTTCTGAATGGCAACAGCTCTCCTGTCTTGCTGCGCGTACCCTCTGGGTATATCCCAATTGAGACGACTCCTTCCTTTATGAGTTGCGACGCTTTCTTTATTGTCTTGAGGGCTTCGCGGTCGTTTTCCCTGTCTATTGAAAGGAAGAAGCATTTGTGTACTATTCTTCCTGTTATTGGAATCTTGAAGATCGCAGGCTTTGCAACGTATGCAAGCTGTGCCTTTGGACATGAAGCTATTGCAACAAAGGGGTCGAAGTTCGACCTGTGGTTGGCAACGAGTAGAAACGGTGGAAGGTCATTGAGTTTTTCAAGTCCGGTGGCCTGCACTTCGACTCTTCCCAATGTGAGTATGAGACTGACCGTTTGATCCAAAAGCCAACGGTAGAAGCCGCTTCTCTTCGTGACTGGCTTCTCCAAATCTATGGTGAGGGATAGAAGGTAAAGGAAAGTGAAGTATGCTGCGGTGAACGCCAAGAACCATCCAAGTCCTATGGGTAGGGCAATCCATAGGTCATACCATACCTTTATGAGGGATTCATTTATGAGCGAGCGTACTGTGAACGCCGCAGTCAATAGAACTATTCCTATAAACACCACCATGATGTGTCAAAATACCCTAAGATTGCTGTTTTTTTCTACTGTTGGACCCTGTGGGTTGGCAATGTTTTGCGTTGTTTTTGACATAAATTGGGCAATTGTACGAAATGAATGGCTGTTTGGGGCTTTTGTGGGCGTTGTATGGCACTGTAGGGCTCTGTATGGCGTTGATGGGCGGAGTATGGCGCTGTGGGACGCTGTGGCGAAAGTTCAAATGTCTGATTCAATGATTGATATGATTTTCATGACGGAATTCAAAGTCTCCTCCAAGGATATTCCGGAGGCATATTGGTATTTGTTTTGATACTTTCTCCAAAGAGAATTCATTGTCTTGTCTTCTTTTATGGTTTCAATTGTAAAACTTGAGTTTTCGATTAGTGTTTCTGTTTTTCTTTCCTTGGATGTTGCCTCAAACGCTCTTTTGAGAATTATGTGATTTATCGAATGTTCATATATGTCCGTTAGGATCTTCACGTCATAGAAGTCCCTCATTCTCGTATTCAAAGCCCCTCTGGCAAGTATCGTTTGGATTTTCTCTGCAAGGACTGTTTCAATGTTGTATGAACAGAGATTTATAGAACGGTTTTCAATTATTGTCTTGTAGTTGTATTTGATTGCTGAAGGAGTGATTGCATCTCCAGTGGATATGTCAATCTTGAAGGGAACAGTCAGTTTCTCCAGCGATGCTGTCATTTCAATTCGTATTCCAGGATAATCCATTGCATCCATGATGGTTTCGCTTCCTTCAATGGAAAAGGAAACCCCGTCATTAAGCTCTATTCCTATAATTTCACCTACAACAGAAACAGCTTCCTCTGAAGTCAAGTCAAATCCTGAAATTGTAGTATCGATATCCATTGTGGAACGATTGCTTATCCCTATCATTGCGGTAATGAGCATCCCTCCTTTAAGGATGAACATCTCTGAATACTTAGAGAGCGAGAGTCTTTCCAGAAAACGTTCCATCATGAAAAGCCTCAGAAGAACCCGTGCGTCGGCATGGTTTTTGTTTGCAAGGCTTTTGAGTTGTCCTTTAATCTGCTCTGCCGTAAGGTTCGTCATGCCATTACCTCCATGTACTGTCTGATAAGTCTTTCAATACGGAAAAGCAACTTGCTCAGGTTCCTGTCTTTTCTTTTTACATATGCTTTTATTGCGGTTTGGTAGTCTTGGATTTCTATTGTACTCCGACTTCTTACTATGTCACAGATTGTTCTCTCAAGGTTGTACGAAGGGACTTCGTTTCCAAAGTTTGTTTTTCGCATAACCTTTCCCACTTCAAGAAGTTCAGCCTTCACAGTGTAGACCTTTATACCTCTCTGAGTGAGTTTGGATGGGTTGTAGCCAGTCTTGAATGTCAGGACGTTATTCAATGGTTCTCTATCCGTCAGATTGTTGAGATAGAGAGCTTCTTCATGGGAGAACACTGCATTTGGATGCTGAAGATGAAGAATATATGATGCATCCTGCCAAGCGTCTTTTGTTGCATAGATTCCATGTGCAACCTTTATCAGGTTCGTTTCCCGTACATACGAATAGAACGAAGGCTTTGAAATGCCTTCGCTTACAATCTCCGCCGTTGTGATGAGACCGTCATTGTTTTCTAGCAACTCGTTTATCTTGTTTTCGTATATCAATTGGTGTTTTTCCTTTTATGCTAATATTATTGATTATATTAGTATTAAAGTAAAGAGTTCAATTTGGAAAAAGTGTTGACAAACTGCGGGGGGGGGGTAGACTGAAGCTGTCGAATACCTTGAGTAGGAGATTCACATGTTTTTTTTTCAGGAGGGGAATGCATGAATAAAAAAGTTTTGAAATATGGAGCTGGAGTTTTTGCAATAGTTTGCTTTGTTTTTCTGGTCAAATTTATTAAGGAAGAACTTCGTTATAATTGGTATACACGAGTGTTTGAGTACCCTTATATCGTTCCATTTTTCCTGCTCTCTTTTGGTGTGTTCTGGGGGCTTGTTCTTTTTATTGCAATAAAGCAAGATTCCGAATCTCCTAAAACAAGTTCTGCTTGCAATGGGCCTGAAGAGCCAAATCCTTATGAAACGCCATTTCAGATGATGATGCGGAAAGTAAAAGGAGAAGATACTCAGAAACAAGAGGACTCGCAGGAATAGCTTCTGTTTTTCAAAGCAACAGGGTTTAGAACCACACCCATTGGGATTCGCCAAATTGGAGATGTCTCAATGGGTTTCTTTTTTAGTCTCGTTGAGTAGGATGGTTTCTACTGTAAAGTGGAAAATGCGGGTTTGTGAAGAAAAATTTCTTCAGTAAGGGCGAAAAATCGAAGAAATGAAGAAAACCATCCAAGTGCAATGCCAAAGAAAACGAAAGACGCGGCTGTCAAAAGCCGCGTCTCTTCAAAACAATAAAAAGCGGAGTGAGTGGGATTCGAACCCACGGTGAGGACGAGCCCCACACCAGATTTCGAGTCTGGCTCCTTCGACCACTCGGACATCGCTCCTGGTCATGACAAAGGTTGCAGTCAAAGCAACCTTTGCAACGTTGCCAATATATCATAAAAACAGGCAATGTCAAACAGGGTGGTGGCATGTTATAATCCAAATTAACCCAAAACAGCCAATGGCGGTGAAACAACGAGAAGGGAACGCAGAATGATAGAAGCCAAGAATGGGGTTTTCAACCTTGCAACGCCAAATACCTCTTATATCTTCAAGGTTGGAGAGTGCGGGGTGCTTGAACATCTGTACTATGGAAAGAGGCTCGATGCCTTTGATGCAGAGCTCATGTCAAACGTCCAGAACGTCAAGATCTGCGATGCAACCGCATACGACAAGGACCACAGCCTGCTTTTCCTCGACAACCTCATGACGGAGTTCTCAACGGAGGGAAGGGGCGACTATAGGCTCACATCCATGAAGGCTTCATACGACAACGGCCACAGCGTCCTTGACTTCGTCTACGAAACATATTCGATCACCCGCAGAATCCCATCAATGGAGGGGCTTCCCAGTGTCTATGGTGATGAATTCTGTACATTGGAAGTTGTGCTCAAGGAGAGGCTGCTTCCTCTACGGCTAAGACTCTACTACCTTGTAAGCGATGAAAAGGATGTAATTGTACGGTTTTCCAGAGTTGAAAACGAAGGAAGCGAGGATGTCTACATTCAAGCCTTGGCCTCATTGCAACTGGATGTTCCAAACCCCGATTGGAACCTTGTCACACTTGACGGCGCTTGGGCAAGAGAGCGCATGGTGTGCGACAGACCTCTGCGACCGGGAATCCACATAAACGACAGCAAGACAGGTGCGAGCGGAGCGTTCCACAATCCCGCAATTGCACTGAAAGCCCCTAATGCAACTGAGTTCCAAGGCGATGTCATTGGATTGAACCTTATCTATTCCGGCAACCATCAGGAGTCCGTTGAGCTAAGCCCCTACGGCAGGCTCAGGGTTCTGACCGGGATAAACCCAAATACGTTTACATGGAAGCTCAAGGCAAAATCGTCGTTCACGGCTCCTCAGGCCGTGATGGTCTATTCTGACAAAGGTTTGAACGGAATGAGCCATGAAATGCATAGGTTGGTGAATGAGAACGTATGCCGTGGCCCTTGGAGGGACAAGGAGAGGCCTGTTCTTGTGAACAACTGGGAGGCGACGTATTTCGACTTCAACGAAGAGAAGCTGCTGGATCTTGCAGACACAGCCAAAGATGTAGGTGTAGAGCTTTTCGTCCTGGATGATGGCTGGTTTGGTGAACGTGAGGACGATACAACCTCCCTTGGGGACTGGACTGCCAATGGGCGCAAGCTCCCAAACGGACTTGCAGGTCTTTCCTCCAAACTGCACGAAAAGGGCTTGATGTTTGGAATCTGGATAGAACCTGAGATGGTAAGCGAGAAGAGTAGGCTCTTCGAAAGGCATCCTGATTGGCGCATCGCAATACCAAACAGAAAGCCCGGCATTGGCAGAAACCAGTACATCCTTGACTGGACAAGAGATGATGTGACTGACTATATGATAGCCTGTATCTCGACTCTTCTTGAAGAATCCAAGACCAACTATGTGAAATGGGATATGAATAGGTTCTTTTCTGACTTCAACACCCAAGGGCAGGACAAGTACTTCATGGGCGAGTTCCTCCACAGGTACGTGCTTGGATTCTACAAGGTGCTCGAAGCTTTGACGGCAAAGTTCCCGGACATTCTCTTCGAGGGCTGCGCCTCAGGTGGAAACAGGTTCGACCTTGGGGTGCTGTGCTACATGAACCAGATTTGGACGAGCGATGACACAGATGTCCTAATGCGCCAATTCATCCAATGGGGTACGAGCTTCTTCTATCCTCAAAGCGTTATGGGCTGTCATGTATCGGCCTCTCCAAACCATCAAAGCCTTCGAATAAGCTCCATTGAGGACCGCTTCAATGTGGCTGCCTTTGGAATCCTTGGGTATGAAATGGACCTCACGCGGCTTCCTTCAAACGAACTCGATGTCATAAAGGAGCAGATACGGTTCTACAAGAAGAACAGAAGGCTTTTCCAATTTGGAACCTTCACAAGGGACATTTCCTATTTCAATGGTGGAAACAATCTCAAATGGCTTGTGGCTGACGAAGGGCATCTAATAATGCTGGATGCCTGTATGCTCAATGTTCCAAACATGCCAAACGATAGGCTTGTGATACCCTTGTTGGATGCAGGCTTCAATGCTCGCGGAACCGAGCGCCTTCTTGTCTCCTCCCGTGCACAACGGATCGATAGGGGCAGGCTTGGCGACAATGCATCGAAGTTCGAGGAAAACCAACGAGGGTTGGGTTTAAAGACATCGGTCTATGCGGGACAGCTTGAAAGTGCGGGCATCGTGCTTGGACAGCGATTCACTGGTTCCGGGGATATAAGGCTTACACGTATACGGCCCGATTTCTCGACCGAGATGTACATCGTGGATAGAATGATGATATAACTCGGCAGATGCGTTGGATGGAAAGGATAAAGATGTTTAGGATAGCCATTTGCGATGACGATGCTGTAGAGCGTAAGGACATTGAGGACAATCTATTGGTCTACTCGAGCAAGCACCCTCAGAGGGCGATGAAGATTGAGGTCTATTCCTCTGGGTTCGATATGCTGGAGTCCTTTGATAAGACAGGGTCGCCCGATGTCGCGCTTTTGGACATATGCATGCCGGGGATGCTGGGGACTGAGCTTGCGCATGAGATCCTTTCCCGTAGTGAAAACACCAACATAATATTCTTGACTACGAGCTCTGATTTTGCAGTGGACGCCTTTTCCCTGCATGTCTCCGACTACATAAAGAAACCATACACCCAGGAGAAGTTCGACGCTGCGCTCGACCGCGTCCTTTCCCTTAGGGAAAGAAAGACGTGGATTTTGCTTTCATCGGAAGGGAGGCTCAACCGCATAGCGTTGGAGGACATACTCTACATAGAGACGATAGACAAGAAGAAGGTCTTTGCTTTGTCCTCTGGAAAGAAACTGACTTCGTGGCTCTCCGTAAAGGAAGTTGAGGAGCTTGTGCTTGGCAAGAAGGGTTTTGTAAGGTGTGGAGGTTCGTTCATCGTGAACCTTTCGCATGTCCGCAGCCTTTCGCAGGGCTTGGTAATGGATGACGGATCGGTCATTCCCATTCCTCGAAGGCTCCGTACATTTCTTAAGGGGGCCTACGTTGACTATTATCTGAAGGAGGCCGGGGAAACGTGTTAGGTCTGAAGTATACCGTGACTACATTCTTCGTCTGCTTTTTCGTTTTCGCCCTTCATCTGGTCGCTGTCATGTCGTTGGAGGAAAGGAGATTCTCGAAGAAGAAGACGGTTCTGCTTTGGATTGTGGCTGGAATCGTGTTCTTTGCCGTCGTCTACCTGTGCCATAGCCTTTTGCCAAAGTCCATTAGGTTCACAGTCTCGTTCATGGGGTCGTTCCTGTACTTTTGGGGGACTTTCATATATGCATCGGCCGATGGTTTTTGGAAGAAGTGCTATCTTTGGGTGTCATACGGATGCGTGTTCTGTTTCTTCTGGTCCCTTTCTTCGATTCTAAGCAATCTTTTAGCTATAGAAGGTTCGGTGGTTCTCGTATATTATCTGCGCAGCCTGATCCAAATAGTGTTCTGTCTTCCAATTCTATTGGTCTACAGGAGATATGGACGTAGCTTCATAAGGGAGGTCAGTGGATTCCACTCCAAGAACTGGAGGAGGCTGTTCATCGTATCGCTGTTCTACTTTATCATGTTCTCCATGCTTATGGTCAAGTTGAGGTCCAATGAGAAGGATGTTGGTGTGTTGCTGTTCTATGTCTTCGTTGCGCTTTCGTTCGTCGCTGTGACTCTTGTGAACATAAGCAACATCTACTACATGAAGAAGGAAGCTAGGGATGAGCTTGTGAAGCAGAACGTCGAATACCTGACCTCATATGTAGAAGGTGTGAAGGAGACGGAGAAGGAGACTAGGCGCATCAGGCATGATGTCAGGCATCATTATGACTGCATTGCCTCCATGGCCAGGGAAGGGGATACGGAAGGCATCCTCAGATATCTGGGTGAGGAAGAGGAAAGACAGGAGCGTCCATCGTCGTTCTGCCCGCATGTCATGGTCAATGGGATACTTTCCTCCTATAGAAACAAGACCAAGGAAGCCGGTGTCTCGTTCATTGCGCAGGCCGATACCCCGTTCTATTCCAGAATAAAGGACGTGGACTACGTTGCAATACTTGCAAACCTTTTGGAGAACGCCCTCAATGCTGCAAAAGGCATGGAAAGCTCTGGGCCTATTCGTGCTGCAGTCAAGGGTATTGGAGGGAAGACGGTGATTGTCGTGAGCAACCCAGCGCCATCGGGCTTGAAGTTGGAGAACGGCCTCCCCATCAATAGAAGCACTGGAATAGACAGCGTCATCACAGCCTCCAAGAGATACAATGGTGAGGTCGAATACAAAGTTGAGGATGGTATCTGCACAGTTTGCGTGGTCCTGAGTCC
>SAMEA104315420__coassemble_1662_pt1 | contig 9493 bp, 8 predicted proteins | sample SAMEA104315420__metabat2_high_PE_020 | metagenome-assembled genome bin SAMEA104315420 (sample SAMEA104315420) | gut metagenome | biome: Monkey gut; feature: monkey-associated habitat; material: faeces | place: China | collected 2013 | reverse complement strand
CAAATATGGCTTCCAAAGACACCGGCGGATACTACGGCACTGACTGTCAAAGCCACGTTCACGCCCATGTCCATTGCAAGAGGAATGACGATAGGAAGTGCTATGATGTACATTCCCCAGTTCGTACCAGTCACGAATTCAGTTATGGACAGAATGACGAATATGACAAGAGGCATGAGCTGAGGTGTCATGAACCTCTCGGCAGTGTGTATCATGTAGTAAGTGAAGCCAATCTTCTCGTTCATGTCCGCAAAAAGGAATGCAAGGATCATTAGGAGGATTGAGTTGAGCATGTTCTTGAGACCGCCTATGAAGCACTCCCAATACTCTCCTGCCGTCATGACGCCTTGGGCAAGATAAAGCACGAAGCACACCGCAAGGGTGCATATGACACCAAGCTGCATGTCCAAGTCTCCAACGCTTTTGGACTTGAAGACAGGAATCATAGCAAAGAATATCAGCGAAAGGATTGGGATGAAGAAGTTGACGATTCTGGCGTTTTCATGCTCCATGATTGGACGACCGCCTCTTATATCAACCTTCTCCGATCCTTCTGGCACTATAGGTCCGCCATTGGCCACACGCTCGTAAGCCTTCTTCATTGGACCGAACGGTTTGATTATGTTGAAGATGAAGAACGGCACTATCAGGATGCCTATCCACGCATAGAAATTAAATGGTATGGTCTTGATGAAGTACGCAAGCCCTTCTCCATGAGGAGCCCAGCCATTGGCTTCAAGTAGCCTTCCACAGAAGACTCCCCATGTTGATATTGGAATGAGAACACATGCAGGAGCGGCAGTGGAATCGACAATGAACGAAAGGAACTCCCTTGGTTCCTTGTGCTTGTCGCACAGAGGAGACATGCAGGACCCAATGACAAGTGCATTGAGGTAGTCGTCAAGGAATATCACGATACCAAGCACCCATGTCCATATGAGAACGGACTTCCTGGTCTTCGCTTTCTTTGCGACCCACTCTCCAAAAGCCCATGCCCCACCGGCTTTCTCAACCATGGCTATGACGCTTCCCATAAGACCACACACGATTATGAGCCATGCAATGTCCTCGGACATCATGACATCAAGTATTCCAGTGCTAAAGCTGTTCACGGCATCCATTGGACCAATCATAATGTACCCCATCAGGGATGCAAGTATGAGGGCCTCGAAAATCCTTTTGGTGAAGAATATATAGGCTATGAGAAAGACGGCTGGAATGACGGAGAATATCCCATAGGACGAAGAGCCCCTCATGGACTCCGGTATGAGACATGCCATAAGAAAAGAGCAAGCAACGACCAAAACAGCGGCTATTATGGTCTTCCTCGAACTCCATTTCACATCACTAATTCCCGAATTCGACATAACTACCAACTCCCTTTTCTTTCATCTTTGCTCTTTCGAGCTTGAATACCTGAACACAGCGTATCAACCATAGGGGTTTTTCCCATTATATGCAAGGGTAGGAGGCACCTGTAAGTCCTAGTCCTGCAACATCCAGAGTCCTTGTTGAAACTACCACTTTCTTTTGCGATAATGGATGTTCAGCGAAGAGCCCCATTTCATGCAAAACGAGGGAGCCTGGAAATGCGAAAAGCCAAGGAGAAACACCATGAGCAGAGCCGATGACATATTCAAGGAGAACGTTCGAGACATTCTTGAGAACGGCTATTCAGATGCCGACTTGGAGGTTCGCCCCCACTGGGCGGATGGAACGCCAGCCCATACGATAAAGAAGTTCTGCATAGTCAATCGCTACGACCTAAGACAGGAATTTCCAATAATGACGCTAAGAAGGACTTACATGAAGTCCGCCATAGACGAGCTTCTTTGGATATGGCAAAGGAAGTCCAACAACGTAAAGGATCTAAAAAGCCACATATGGGACAACTGGGCAAATGAAGAAGGCTCCATAGGCAAGGCTTATGGCTACCAACTTGGAGTCAAGCACAAATATCCAGAAGGGCAATTCGACCAAGTCGACAGAGTTCTCTACGACCTCAAACACAACCCTCAAAGCCGAAGGATACTCACCAACATATACAACCACCATGACCTAAGCGAAATGGGACTCTACCCCTGTGCATACTCAATGACGTTCAACGTAAGCGGGAACGTCCTGAACGGAATCCTCAACCAAAGGTCCCAGGACATGCTTACAGCCAACAACTGGAACGTAGTGCAATACAGTATATTGCTTGTAATGATGGCTCAGGTCAGTGGCCTTGTGGCTGGAGAACTGGTGCATGTAATTGCAGATGCACACATCTACGACAGGCACATACCAATAGTAAAGGAAATGCTGGACAATACATCATACAAAGCCCCAAAGCTTATCGTTAACCCCAACGTAAAAGACTTCTACGCCTTTACGGAGGATGATTTCAAACTTGAGGGCTACGAATACTGTAAGAAGAAATACGATATCCCAGTTGCCATTTGAAAGTAGATAAAATCAAAGGAGACCAACGATGCAAGCCATACTTCACTGCGATAGAAAATGGGGAATAGGCAAAGCCAACGACCTTATGTTCAAGCTTCCAAAGGATATGAAGTACTTCAGAGACACAACCATTGGAAAAGTCGTCGTCATGGGATCCAACACCCTGCTGTCTTTTCCGGGAGGAAAACCTCTCAAGAACAGAACGAACATAGTCCTTTGGCCAAACGGAGACGGACAAAGGGCGAAGACCGATGGTTTCACAATGGTGGAAAGTCTGGACGAGCTGTTCGCTGAAATCTCAAAATATCCAAGCGAAGACGTTTTCGTGATAGGAGGAGCAATGATGTATCATACGCTACTTCCCTATTGCGACAAGGTATTGCTCACAAAGGTTGATGCAGATGGCGAAGCGCAGGTGTTCTTCGACAACCTTGATGAGATGGAGAACTGGAGACTTGCATGGGAGTCCAATCCAATCGATGACAACGGGTTCAAAATCAGGTTTACCATCTATGAGAACATGAACGTTGCAGCGCACCCGGATTCCAAAGGAGAAGCCCGCCAATGAAGCCCGCATTTGGACCAGCCCTTGAAGCAATCAAGGAAGCGAAACGCATCATCATACACCGTCACACAAGACCCGATGGAGACGCATACGGCAGTCAGATTGGCCTTTTCCGCCTAATCAAGGACAACTTTCCACAAAAGGAGGTCTACATGGTGGGAGATACGAACGAAAGACTGTCATTCATGCTTCACGCTCTTTCCATGGACGACATTCCAGACTCCTTCTATACAAATGCCCTTGCAATCATTCTGGACACTTCCGCACCCACACTGATAAGCGACGATAGATGGAGACTTGCAGGCAAGACTCTCAGATTCGATCACCACATCTTCATGGGTCGCATAGCCAACATAGAGGTGATAGACCAATCATTCGAAAGCTGCTGCGGGATCATCGCCTTGTTCGCCAAAAGTTGCAAGCTCAAGGTAGGTGACGGTGCAGCCACAGCACTATTCACTGGAATCGTCACCGATTCAGGCCGTTTCAGATACGACTCCACGAACTCACGAACGTTCATGTTGGCTTCATTTCTGATGAAAAGCAATATAGACACTGCATCAATCTACAAAGCCCTCTATACAAATGAGCTTTATTCCGTGAAGCTCAAAGCAAAATTCACACTCAGGATAAAGACGACAAAGCACAACGTAGCCTACACCTATACAACGAAGGAAGAGCTTGAAGAGGACAATCTTGACGCACCAACGGCAGCAAGGGCTTTCGTCAATGTAATGGGAGACATAGAAGGCATTGAAATATGGGTCGCTTTCGCAGAGGACGAAAACGGTGTTGCCTGTGAGCTCAGATCCTCCGACTGCAACATCAACCCAATAGCCGTCAAGTATGGAGGGGGTGGACATGCAAAGGCAAGTGGTGCTACAGTCAACTCTCAATCCCTAGCCATGGACATGCTGAGGGAGCTCGATGCATTGGCTGCACTATCGCAGAACGACGACAGGAAAGAAGAATGACAAAGGAAAAGAGCGGAATGGAAGCGAAGAAGGCCGTCCTAGACAAGATAAAACAGTATGACAAAATCGTCATAACAAGGCATTCAAGACCCGATGGCGATGCAATAGGTTCAACAAAAGGCCTTTGCAATGCTCTTAGGCTATCGTTTCCGAACAAAGACGTAAGGGTCATAAACTGTGACTACTCCCAGCACTTAGCATTTCTAGGTAGCGAAGATCCCCAGGTTGACGACTCGTTCTACGAAGATGCACTTGCAATCATAATGGATACTGCAACATTGGACAGGGTTTCCAACAAGAAAGCCCTTCTTGCAAAGGAAATCATAAAGCTGGATCACCACATAGAGGCGGAGTCTTATGGAGACGTTGTATGGGTGGAAGACTACAGGTCGTCAGTGTGTGAAATGGTTGCGGACCTCCTCAAGTCATTTTCAAACGAGCTTAGATGCGACAAGCAAATCGCAACATTGGTGTTCGCAGGAATGGTGACGGACTCTGGACGCTTCCAGTTCGCAGAGACAAGCGGTGACACACTTAGGCTCGCAGGCTTCCTTTTGGACTTTGGCATAGACACTACAACGCTTTATGCAAACCTCTACCTTGAAGACTTCTCGTTCCAGAAGTTCAAGGCAAAGGTCATAGAGAACATGGACATAACCAAGAACGGAGTTGCGTACACATACGTCAGCCAAAACATGCAGAAGGAGCTTTCTCTGTCAAACGAACAGGCAAGCTGCAGTGTTGGATTCATGGACAAGATAAAAGGAAGCCTTATTTGGCTTGCATTGATAGAGAACGATGACGGCTCAACGAGGGTTCGTCTAAGGTCTCGATTCGTCACAGTGAACCAACTTGCACAGAAGTACCATGGAGGGGGACATGCGTTCGCATCAGGTGCGACTGTCTACAGCGAAGACGAAATGAAGGCATTGATCGAGGATGCAGACTCCCTTCTAGGTCAATACAAATCAAACAACGGAGGATGGCTATGAGAATACTCATAACGAACGATGACGGATACAATTCAGAAGGTATTGGAATCCTTGCTTCATGGGCGAAGAAGCTTGGCCATGTCACAGTTGCAGCTCCAAAGAACGAGCAAAGCGGAAGAAGCCACGGAATAGAGATACATAAACCATATGAGGCCAAGAAGGTCGAGATGATCGAAGGTATAGACTGGTATTATGTAGACTCAACTCCGGCAGATTGCGTGCGTTTTGGCTTCAACGGTCTCAAGCAACGCTATGACCTTGTACTCTCTGGAATAAACAAAGGCCTCAACCTTGGAGAGGACATAGCCTACTCAGGTACGGACGGAGCCATATTCGAAGCCGCCTACATGGGATGCAACGCCATAGCGTTCTCAACCGTTCCAGAGACGTTCGATGGTGCAAAGGCGAACCTTGATAGGGTCTATGACTTCATCATGGAGAACAAGCTCTTTGATTACAACAGGATATACAATGCGAACATTCCGCTCGTACCGCATGATGAAATACTCATCACACGCCAAGGCGGAGCATTCTACAAGGATCGTTTCCACTACCTTGGAAACGACATCTACCAAGTCGAGGGCTACTCTGTGTACAAGGGCGCCCAGAACTACGTTGAAGACCTGGATGCAACGCTTAACGGCTATATCTCAATAACACCGCTTGATACGGTGAGGACCGCAGAGAACGCCTACGAGCAAATCAAGCATTTGAATCCGTTCCACAAATAAAGAAAGACCGCCAGTCAGGCGGTCTTTTGTTTTCAGAACCAACGTTCGAATAAGGGATTACATCAAGTAGCATCCCTTGTCGAACTCAACCGTTCCCTTGTAGTTCTTGATCGTTCCACCAACTGTGATCTCGTCGCCAATTGCGAGCTTCTCAACACCATCGCCGGAGAGGCGGTAGCACTGAACGACCATGTCAGTAAGGCCGTTTACGACCATGTTGACTGTGATGTTGCCATACTTCTCACTGTATGCGCTAGGAATCTCTGTGATGACACCCTTGAGAACCCTTGCACCTTCAAGTGCAGCGTTCTCTTCAAGAGCGTATGCAGCCTTGAGAGTCTTAAGATATGCATAGGCCTTGGCATCGCTCAAGAGCTGGCAGTTCTTGTCGAACTCGATTGTGCCCTTGTAGTTCTTGATTACACCCTGTACGACTATTGTGTCGCCGACAGCAAGCTTGTCAACGCCTTCGCCACAAAGTCTGTATGCCTGGACTGTTCTCTCATCGCCAACTGGAATCATGTCAACGGTGATGTTTCCGTACTGTTCGCTGTAGGCGGTTGGAATACCCGTGATGACACCAACGAGGACCTGAGTCTCTGGCATGGCTTCGCCGGCAGCAAGGGCGTATGCAGCATCGACGACGGCCTTCTGGTCTGGGGTGTAGCCCATGCTTACCATGACAGGCTTGTCGAACTCGATCGTTCCCTTGTAGTTCTTGATCTTTCCGTTGACAGTGATCTCATCGCCCACTGCAAGAGCTGCAGCGCCTTCGCCGCTGAGTCTATAGCACTGGATGATGTTGTCAGCCATGGCGCCAACCTGGATGTTAACCGTGATGTTGCCGTACTGCTCGCTGTAGGCGGTTGGAATTGCAACGATGACACCTGTGAGGGTGACAGCATTGTTCATGGTCTCGCCATCTGCAAGCTTGTATGCAGCAAGAACGATGTCTTCCATCGAAGGATCCTTCTGTCCTTCTGGGAGGACGTGCTTGATATCAAGCGTGATGGTCTCGCCGGTGGCAGGATCTGTAATCGTAGCTGTGAGGATGTAGTGGGTCTCCTCTGGAGCAGCCTCGTCTACATCGATGACGACGACATGGTTCTCGCCAGGAACAGCCTTCACGAGGTCAGTGTCAGTGGACCATGTGACTGGATACTCAACGCCTTTGATTGCAACGACATCAAGGACTTCATAGTCGCTTGGTGTGCGTGTCTCTGGATTGCTCTTCGAACTCTTGTCGAACATGACCTTGAGGTAGGCCTTTGCCGATTCAAGATTCTTTGCAGATTCTATTGCTGCCTGTTCCTGAGCCTTAGCTTCTTCCTGAGCCTTCTCTGCTCTAAGCTGTGCAAGAGCATTCTGGAAGAATACCTTTGCCTCGTCAGCTGTCATCGAAGAAACAGGATTCGAGGCAAAAACTGCGAAAGTAACAAGGCAGACGAGAATAATTGACAGTACTTTCTTCATCTTGTACTCCTTTTAATCTTAAACCTAATCTTTTATAACGATGTCCTTTGGTGAAATGACCTTGATCTGATATGACCCATCGAACAAGTCCACAAGCCCCTTGATGTCTATGGTCCTGCCACGATATGCATCTGCGGTAATGAGATTTCCCTTCCCATCCGTAAACACGGTAGTGCGGACATGGACCTCAACGCCGTCGCAGGAGCAGACAAGGGTCATTGCACCGTATGAAGAGCTGGACGGATCGCTTGTCGTGCGGACATCCTCCACGAACAGATCGTCCATCTCCAAAGTCGTATTCAAAGCCAGATATGCATAGTCGTACTCGCGCACGACTTCAACGCCATCATCGTCCATGCTCACGACACTGACCTTTCCATCAACGAAGGTGGAAGGAGATGTCTTCACGAACGCAGCGCTGTGGCTGGAGCTTATCATCTTCACGTTGTTTGGGTTGTCAGGATCCATGAGCTTGTACGAAAGCCCGGAGACCTGATACAGCCCTCCAGCCTCGTAGTACTGCACGGTACCCACGATGCGAACCCTGTTGCCTACGGTCAAAGCCTTGAGCGCAGGACCTGGAAGATTGAAGCCGTAGTAGACTGAAACTCCGTTGTACATATCCGTCTGTGGATTGTACTCCTCTATGTAGACGCTTCCACCATCGTCCTTGGCGACAACGCCTTCGAACGCCACCTTGATGCCGTTGTACCTCTCGATGTTGAGCCTAAGCTCGCTCATCGTAAGCTCCACGGCATCTCCATAGTAGAAATCAGGATCCTTCTCACCTGAGAACACATTGAGCTTCAAGGCTTTGGCCTGCATGAGGGCCGCCATCGCAATCGACCCATAGCGGTTGTTCGCAGTGGACGATGCAATGGCAAGGCCGTTCTGAAGTATCTCAACGTTGAGGTTCCTGTATTCCTGTCACTTGTCCTATACCAGACCCACACGAGGTACCTTGACCCGGTGGAGTCACGGTTCCACTTGTCGTCGTCGCTCTCTATGATTATGGAGGTGGCCTTCGAAAGCCTCTCACGCGTGAAGTTGGAGGCCTTCTTGCCGTACTCCTCAACCCTACCCGTTGATTCAGGCGTGTTTATGGCAAGGTAGCGGGCCTTGAGCACACCACCCTCCATCACAGACTCCGGCACATAGAAATGAGTCGTATCGCCGTCCACGAACGTCTTCACGGTCACTTCCTGCTTCACGGTGTCGGAATTCATGGCAAGCTTGAGGTCCGCCACATAGTCCTTCACCTCCGTGGGCTGGACAACTGCATTGGAGGGGCTCTCACTATAGACCGATGTCCCAGAGCCCTCCTCGCCTGAAGCCGATGCACAGCCTGCAAGTGCGAAAACAAAGACGAATAGAACAAGAACAAAAGCAGCGAAAGGAAGCTTCTTCATTCTGGAATCATCCCTTAGTTGTTGTACTCACACTCGTCGATGGCATCCTGGAAAGCCTGAAGGATCATTGCATCGACGTTGTCCGTTGCAGTCGAGAGACACTTGGAAAGAAGTGCACCAACCTGGTCGCGAGCTGTGGATGAGCCGTTGAAGGCTGGAGATGTGTAGTAAGCATCCTCCTGCTCGAGACATGCCTTTGCGCTGAGGGCTGCTATGTTGTCATAGCCATCGGCGTTTGCAATGAAATCGGCATAGACAGCGTTGTCCATGACGGACTTGATTACAGGAACATAACCGGAGTCCATGGAGAATGCAGCCTGGAAGTCAACCGATGTGGTGAGGAACTTCACGAAGAGCCATGATGCAACAACTTCCTGGGAGTTGGCCTTGTCGAAGATCACGAGGCTTGGTCCCTGGGAGATGACCTTTCTGTTGTCCTGGGAGACCTGTGGGATGGATGCGATTCCAACTTCGAATGGATATGCACCATCGACCTTGGCTGGGCGCTGGTATGTTGCACCTGCGGAAGAACCAATGGACATGTAGCTCTTTGGATTCGTTGTGGAGGTGAAAAGACCTGATGTGTATGCGCCGTAGAGCTTCTGTGTTGTGAGATAGCCCTTCTCGTACCAGGATCTGAACAGCTTGACGAAGCTTCTGTTCGTCTCGTTGTTGAACAGGTAGTGGTCGCCAGTTGCGCTTGTGTATGGGCTGTTGTACTGCTCGCACATATTGATGAACCAGTTGGACTCAGAGTCGTATCCAAGAGGAATGGAGGTTGGATCGATCTCCTTGATCTTTGCACATACTGCTTCAAGCTCCTCCCATGTGGTTGGGACTTCAATGCCGTTTGCATCGAAGAAAGTCTTGTTGTAGTAGAGGACTTCAGTGGACTTTGAGAACG
>SAMEA104315420__coassemble_1593_pt1 | contig 9817 bp, 9 predicted proteins | sample SAMEA104315420__metabat2_high_PE_020 | metagenome-assembled genome bin SAMEA104315420 (sample SAMEA104315420) | gut metagenome | biome: Monkey gut; feature: monkey-associated habitat; material: faeces | place: China | collected 2013 | reverse complement strand
AGCACTCATTTCACATCTCCTGTTTTTCAAAATGTATTGGGCTTTGGAGGTATTGTTGTAAAACAATATTTATTGCATTTATATAATCTTCTCGATCCGCAGGCCCCCAGAAATGAAGCTGAGCATCGGAGGATTTTGTATAATACTTTAAAAAGACCATCTTCGTGCAGAATGGAATGTATTGTCCTTTTTTATCCATATTGACAATTTCGGTTCTTTTTACATCGAATGTTGAGTTGTTTAGGGCTGCATTGTCCCTAGCGTTAAGCAAGGCCATATTCGAAATACAATGCAAATAATCAAGACTTCCTGGAACAGAAAGCTTTCTCTCGACTTGTTCCTGAATACCGTTGAATTCATCACCCGTCAACCTTGGGTTTTTAAGAGCGGCCTGCATCCGTAAGACCAAATCAGAATCGTTATCAACTACTTGAATAGAAGGCAATTGATATCTAATCCATTCTTTCTGATCCTCTTGCTTTCGCAACCCCTTCGATTGTTGGGCATGGATATGTTCAAGGCTCCATACAACCCTCCCATTGTTATCCATCTTGAACAGATTAAAAGGAAACCATTGTGTTTTTTCGCCATTTCTACGAACGGATTCAACATTGAAAAGCAGTAGCAACCTCGTCATCTTTCTTTTTTGGGTGGCATTTTCATAACTAAGATCAGAATAGTTTTCGGGAATCTTGATACTGTCACGAATCAAATCATCGAGAGACTCCCCAAAAGCTTCCTTTGTTTTATCTTTGGAAGCATCGTATACATCCTGCAATGTACAGTATTCCGAGGCAATCAAATATCCAATTTTATGAAACAACTCATGGTTTTCATACCAATCTTTCAGAATCAAGAAAGTGTGCTGGATTCTTCTCCAAATTTCTTCTAAGCACATTTTGCTACGCATGGAATCAAACTTGAAAAAAGTATAATAGACCTCTCTGGTATCACAGGGCTTGTTTGCAATCAGATCCAAAACCAAATCTATCCTAGTCTGAAAACTATCTTTTGTTGTATTTGTTAGAAAGTACCAAAAAGAATCGTTATGCAGTTCTCTTTCAATGTTGTCCCATTGAAGTGCAATTTCTTCCTTCTTCTCTCTCGTGATTCCAGCATTAGCAGATTCGCTAATAAACATAGCTTTTACCAGTTCAGCATTTGTCAATGGGATTCTTCCAACATTGAGCCTTGTGAACATGCCAATTGCGGATTCATCACTATCCGTGGCAACTTCATACCAAATTATTTTGACAACTTCATCAAAATACCTATTTATGTTTGTAAGCGTAGATTGTTTGTTTTTGCTTTCAAACCAATTCTGAATATTCTCATAAGCATTACAGATAAACCAAAAATCGATGTTTTCATCTCTTCTTGAAAAATCTAACTCTTTTAAAAAACTCTCTTGCTTATCCCTTGTTTCATAGAACAAAGAAAACTGAGGACTTGGGAGAAACCCGTTGCTTTCAATATTCATATATCTATAAATAAGATAAAGAGTTGTCAATCGTTGTTGTCCATCAACAACCTCATATTTTTCATCTTTTCTACGAAGAACAATAGGTTGAAGACAATAATTCGATTTGCCCCCGGTTGCATAAATATCGTCTAGCAACCTGACAACCTCTGTTTCTCCCCATCTATAGCCTCTCTGATATGAAGGGACATAAAAATCCCCCTTGATATCACCAACAGCTTTCAACTCAAAAAACACTTCTTTATCCATACCATTTAAACCTCTTTCAATCATTTTACTCCCCCCCCCTTAAAATCAACTAAAAAAACTTCTCAAACTGAACGACCACCTGCCACTGCAGGTCTTCCGGCTTCAGATATGGAATATCTGCAACGCAGAACGTCCCGGAATCTACGAACAACGAATGCATGAAGTAATACAAATGGTGTTTTTCAAGATCGGGAAGATTAAGGCTCTCAATATTCCAATTGAGTTTTTCATCACACAAAGACATAGCGCAAAAAGCCCATTCATCAAAGGACTCATAAGGCCTTGGGTTCAAATCCGAAACCTGTAGGTTTGGAAAAGCCCAAGAAGGAGTGTAATCGGAAAGATCCATAAGGACGTCTCCACTCGCTGTTGGAATTCCTTCTTCGCCATAATCGTAGCAAAAGAAAAACTCTGGAAATATTTCGTACCCAGAGAAAGAAGGTTTGCCTTTCTTTCTCATATCTTCAACTGCATCCCGTATCTCCATGACGTCTTCATAGAGCAGCTTGAAACGCTCAAACAAACCATCATTGAATTCTACAATCTTCGAAACGTCTTCCTCCGAAGGATAGAAGTTCTCCATTGCTTTCCTTTCCCTTTCCAACAAAACTTCTTCACTTATCATCGCTGTACCTTTCAAGTGTTGCTTCAAGTTCTTCCGTCACTTCGTCTTTTAGCCAAGAAGGTTCCAAGACCTGTGCGGAACGCCCCAAGGATAGAATCCATTTGACAAGCCAATAATTGCCTTTTGTCGTGACTTTGAATAAATAATCATCACCATCTCGCTGAATCGAGACATTGTCAGGCCAAGCCTTTTGCTCCTCATACCAACCTTGTTCAGCATCCAACCTTATGACTGCCGTAAACTCTTCCTCTCTGGAATACATGGAAAAAGGGTCGGTCAATATACGAGAGGCTTCTTCTTTGTCATAGTTGGGGAATTCACATGAGACATCATCAATCTCAATGGATTGGATTCTTCCCACACTATTGATGTACAGCTTACCTTTGTTGTTTGATTGCAACACATATACACCACCAGAGAAGGTGAAGCATTTTATTGGATAGATGTCGTACTCGTTTATTCCGTTCCAGACCGACTCGTACGTTATCCTACATTTCTTGTGTTCTTCCACTGCTTCAAGGAGATCGAGAAGAACGGTATAGTAGTTCTCTCCTAGTTTGAAATAGTTCCCTTTGTCAATCTTCTTCGTATCCAATAGAAGCCTGTTCTGTCCAAGAAGCAACGAAAGTCTATTAAGAAACAAATCCCCACCCGTTCCAAGGAGAGGAGATGACTGCCCGGCACTCTCCAATAAAAAAGAAAGAAATCTAGCATCATCTTGATTAAAAAGAATATCCCTTGCAATCCTAATCTTGAAATCCGCTAAGAACTCTGGATCAATCCTATAGATCACGCGATTGTTTTCGTCTCTTTCCTCACTGGAATAGATAAACCCATTCTTTTGCAAATCTTCAATCATTCCATATATGGTCGTTCTGGATTTTACATTCAGTTTTGAACGAAGATCATCAATCGTAGCTCCTTTTGGACTTGCAATGTACTCTGCGACTCTCAGCAGTTTGAAAAGCCTTCCTTCTATATCCATACATACCTCTTGTAGCCTTTATTATAGCTGAAACGTATCCTTCTTTTTTGAAATCTCATTCCGTCCACAGGAATTTTCCAACAAGTAAATCTTTTGGAGTTAGGCCTTTTGAGTTCCTCTGTTCAAGAAGCTTTAGAACCTCACTCTCTTTCATGCCTGCAAAACAATCCTTGTATGACTCGTCACTATCAAGCCATGCGTTACGAACATAATAATGCAGAATGTTTCCACCTTCTTTGTCAGTATGGAACAAATCGGCCCCTTTTGACCTAAGCAACTTGAAAACAGATGAATTGAAGGATGCAAGAGCAAAGAACAAAGGGGTCGCTCCATTATAATCAGTGACATCAACTCCTTTGCTTGGAATCAATCTTTCAACCCAATAGGAATCCAACCCAAAACAGGCAGCAGCTTTGTGAAGAAAGCTTTCACCCGTTAGAATGTCAATATAATCCAAATCTGCATGTTCAAGATATTCCGGTATGACATAATCTGCAGAACGGAAATCCATTTCTTCAAAATACTCAAAGAAATCTTCGTTCCAATCCTTCCTCTGACTGTTTTCCATATTTCATATTCTCCTTTCCATTGGTCCAAAAGGATCCTTCAAGCAAAGGATAAAGAAAGAGTGTCCATTTTTCATGGACACTCTATAAAAATTTATCGGTTCAATGAAGTTCAGATAGAATCTGAAATACATGTTGAAAGGAACTCCTTGAAAACGCGAACCCACTTGTCATAGGAGAACAAAGACGATGATGGATGGCAGGAAAGAATAAAAGGAATTTCCTTACCATTAACCGTATAGGTCCCAACCTCAGAGTAGGAATCAATGGGCTTCGTATAGTTCCAGTTTTCAGATGGGAGATGGTTCCATACTCTGCTACCCCAGACAATAACAAGATCAGGATTAAGCCCTTCAATCACCTCCCAGAAACAAGGCAAAGACTTTTCATAGGCCTCTTGAGAATAGGGTTCTCTAGGTTTATCTTTATTTGCTGTTTGAACGAAATTATAGAACGCAAGACTCTGCCATATCTCTTTGCTTTCCGAGCGTGTTGAAGAAAGGTTTCCTGACAAAGCACGTTCAAACCTTCTAAAAGTTCCCATCCACTTTTGGAAACTTACGGAATCGTCGAGATAACCTTCAATGCAATCCTTTGTTAAGTTCCTACATTCGAATTCAGACGCTTTCGCTTTTGGGTTCAACACTCCACATTCTGTACAATCACTGCAGTAATGACTATCTCCAACAACAAGAATTCTTTTCTTGAAGATTCCACCACTTTCATAATTGCATCCTACCCAAGGAAGAAAAAACACATTATCAAACAAATCTAGACCTCCTTTTGCTTTTCATCTCGTTCATCATACCCCCCCTCTCATCCAACGTGCAAGATTTTTTTGACAAGCAAGTCTTCTGGAGTCTTTCCATTGGAATCTCTTTGATCCAAAAGTGTTGAAATTTCGTAAGAACTTAGAAACGCAAATATGTCTGCATTTTCCTCCATTGTGGATGAAAAGCGTCCATTACGAACATAGTAATGAAGGATGTTCCCGCCCCGAGCATCCAAATGAAACAGGTCAGCACCAAAATCACGAAGTTTTTGAAAGTCCCAGACATGCCAATGTTCAAATGCAATGAAAAGAGGTGTAATTCCATTGGAATCCGGAGCATTGGCATTCGTCTTTGTTATAAGTCTCTCCAACAAGCGGCCGTTGTCACAGTTTTCAACAAAACAATGTATGAAAGTCCTTCCAGAATCAGGTTCAACATAGTTCAGGTCAACTTTGGATAGAAAACCATCAACTATGGCCTCGTCAATACCGCAATTGAACTCATCTACACTGCAAAGATATCTCATGAACCGTTGGTTGAAGTCTGGCACAAGAAAACCTTCATTACAAAGCTGGCGAATGATATCCCCTCAATGCTCCATCTGGATGCTTCAGACATTTACCAGAAGTCATAGCCTCGATGCTGCTGAAGCTTCTTCCGCAATACTTGCATGTATATGACTTCTTCTCATCCCCTTCGTATAGTTCGTGATAGCCTTTAAGTGCCCCATTCGGGCTTTTCAAGCATTTGGAGCTTCTAAGAGCTTCGATAGTCGAAAACTTTCTTCCGCAGTTCTTGCAATAATACTTTTTTCCCAACATTTGGAAACCTCCACCGTAGTAAGTTGTATTTTGAAGTATAGAATACCAGTGTTCAGATTTTGAGACACTCTATGGTCCTTTGAAGAACTTCTTACTTCAACAACACCCTTGCAAGCTCCGGCCTGCCTGCTTTGGAGAGGGCTTCCAAGACCAAAGAGCGGTTCTCACGACGGTTGAACTGAAGCAGTGCGCGCTGTAGGTTCGCATCACGGCCCTTTGGGACATAGACCGGTTTGAAGTCCTCCCCTGGACGTGGATCCAAGCCTGTGTAGTACATGCAGGTGGAGACCGTCGATGGCGTTGGGTAGAACTCCTGTACCTGGTCGGGGACAAAACCCTGTTTCTTCAAGTACAACGCCAACTCTATGGCGCTCTGCATGGTGGAACCCGGGTGCGCTGCTATGAAATAAGGGATTATGAACTGCTTTTTGCCCTGACGCCTGTTCTCCTCAAAGAACTCTTCCCTAAAGGCATCATACACCTCCACAGGACTCTTTCCCATGCAGGCGAGAACCTGTTTGGAGATATGTTCAGGTGCCACCTTGAGTTGTCCGCTTACATGGTTGCGTACAAGGTTCTCCATGAACTTGGCACGGACCTTTGGAGAAGCGCATAGCATGAGATAGTCAAAACGAATACCGCTGCGGATGAAAACCTTCTTCACTCCAGGAACCTTTGAGACGGCTTCGAGTTTGTCCAAATACTCCAAATGTGAGTCCCTTACATTCCTGCAAGGAGTTGGATACATGCATTGGCGGCCAGCACATGGTCCTACGGACTGTTGCTTTTCGCAGGCCGTACATTGGAAGTTGGCAGTTGGACCTCCAAGATCGTTTATGTAACCCTTGAAATCCCTATGCTTGGTCAAAGCCGTTGCTTCCCTTACCAAGGACTCCTTGCTTCGAACCTGGATGATCCTTCCCTGATGCGCCGTTATGGCGCAGAAAGAACATGCTCCATAGCAGCCCCTGTTGGATGTTATTGAAAACTGAACCTCCTTCAAGGCCGGGATCCCTCCCTTGGCGTCATATGAAGGGTGGCACAAGCGCTGGAAAGGAAGCTCATATAAAGAATCGAACTCCTTGGTCGTCAATGGCCTAGCTGGAGGGTTCTGTATGACAAAACGTCCGTTGCACTCCTGTACAAGACATCGTTTTGACATTGGGTTTTCGTTCATCATCTTAAGCTGGAACGCCTTTGCGTATGCCAGCTGTCCTTTTGAATCAGGCTTGTTGGATGCTTTGTCCCTCAAAGAAACCTCTTCGAACGACGGCAGCATCACAGGCTCAAAGGGAAGCGAACCATCTTCTTTCATGGATTCGAACTGACTGGAAGAGATCAAATAGCAAGTCCCGGGAATATCCCGCAACGATTCCACTCCACACCCCAGAGAGAGCCGTCTTGCAATCTCAAGGATCTGAAGCTCTCCCATGCCGTACACAAGGATATCGGCCTTGGAGTCGAATAGGATTGGTTTGCGGACCAAGTCCTGCCAGTAGTCGTAGTGGGAAAGACGCCTTAGGGAGGCCTCAAGTCCGCCGATTACGATTGGAAGGTCCTTGAAGGCCTGGCGTGCAAGGTTGGAATAGACGATGGTTGGCCTGTCAGGTCTGAAGCCGGCCTTTCCACCGGGTGAGTACATGTCTTCGCTGCGTTTCTTTTTGGTGCTTGTGTAGTGCGCGACCATGGAATCTATGTTGCCGCCGCCTATCATGCAGCATAGTCTAGGACGACCCATGACCTTGAGGCTTTCAGGATCGCGCCAGTTTGGCTGCGCAACGATTCCAACTTTGTAGCCGTTTGCTTCCAAGAGACGGCATATCAGTGCACATGCGAACGAAGGATGGTCTACATAGGCATCCGCGGATACGAACAGGATATCAAGCTCGTCCCAACCACGACGTTTCATGTCGGAAAGGGTCATTGGAATGAAGTCCTTCGAGTCTTTTGGGCATTTTGCTTCTTTGTCATCGCGCATGGCTTGATTGTACCCCATTTGCCCCTTTGCTTGAAGTCGCCTGCGCATGTATACTACATGTATATTGCAAGTGGGGATGGAAGGAAAAAGGAAAGCCATGGAGAACCTTTTGCTGATTACAAACGCCAAGGTGGTATCGGACGGAGCCACTCGCAATGGCTGCGGAATCCTCGTGGATGGAAGAGGACGGATATCGGACGTATTCGACATGCGGGACCTGGACGCTGCAAAGCACCACGCAAAGGAGCATTACGACGCAGCAGGACACATCGTCTCCCCTGGCCTTGTAGACACCCACATACACGGAATAGGAGGCTTTGGGACCGATGCCGCTGAGCCTTCATCCATCCTTGGGATGTCCCAAAGACTTATAGATTTTGGAGTGACGGGTTTTCTTCCAACCCTATACGCAGGCCGCCCCTCAAAAATGGCAAAGGAAGCTGACTGCATCGTCCAAGCAATAGGACACGAAGAAGGAGCTGCAATTCTTGGTGTGAACATGGAGGGACCTTTTCTCAGTCCAAAGAAGGCAGGTGCACAGGACCCTGAATCGCTGACGCTTCCAAATGCAAAGGTCTTCGAAGAACTCTGTGACGCTTCAAAGGGACGTCTTGTATGCATGACGATAGCCCCAGAGCTTGAAGGAGTCGAAGAAATTGCAGATATAGCCGCAAAGAAAGGCATTGTTCTTCTTGCGGGGCATACAAACGCCACATATGACGAAGCCTTGCATGGCATTGAGTGCGGCATACATCATGCAACCCACATGTTCAATGCAATGAGCCCTTTGAACCACAAACAGCCAGGCGTAGCCGGAGCTGCGCTCATGGATGACAGAATGAACTGCGAGGTCATTGCAGATGGGGTACATGTACACAAAGACCTTGTGAAGTTCACTGCGGACAAGAAGCCCAATGGAAACGTTGTACTCATAACGGACAGCCTAACTCCAACTGCATTTGGAGAAGGGACGTTCACTGCCAACGGAACCAAGGTTGTACTTGGGGAAAGAGGAGCTTTTGTGGATGCTTCGAATCCTGATCTTCTCTGCGGATCAGCCCTTACATTGAACAAAGGGGTTGGAAACGTGGTTTCATGGGGCGTTCCCGTCGAAAAGGCACTTGCAATGGCTACATGCAACCCTGCAAGGATATATGGATTCAAGGATATAGGATCCATAAAGAAGGGGCATTTGGGAAACATAGCCGTGTTCGACGACGACTTCAACGCAGTTGCGGTTTTCGTCAACGGCGAACAAAGAGCATAGAGGAGATTTGTTATGGATCTTTTTGGATATTTCGATGAAATCTGCAGGATTCCACGAGAATCAGGCAATGAAGAGGGAATGAGACAGTACCTGTTGGACTGGGCTTCCAAGAACGGAATAGAAGCCCAAAGGGACAAAGCAGGCAACATAATAGCAAGGATTCCGGCAACCAAAGGCTTTGAAGACAAGCCGTCCGTAGCACTGCAGGGCCACATGGACATGGTGTGCGTCAGAGTTCCAGGATGCGAGCATGACTTCACGAAGGATCCAATCGAGACATACGTTGACGGAGACTTCCTTAGAGCCAAAGGCACAAGTCTTGGAGGTGACAACGGCATTGGCGTTGCAATGGCAATGGCAGCATTCACGGATCCCGACTGCAAACACGGTCCTCTTGAAGCGATCTTTACGTTCTCAGAGGAAACAGGTATGGACGGAGCCTTCAACCTTGACGGCTCCTTGGTCCAAAGCCGCAGACTTATAAACCTTGACAGCGAAGAGGAAGGAGTCATCTACATTGGCTGTGCCGGCGGAATAGACCTTGTTGCAGACAAGGAGTTTGTACTGAGCGATGCCCCAAAGGGAACCAAAGCCCTCAAAATCAACATAGAAGGGCTGAAAGGAGGCCATAGTGGAGGAGAAATACACCTTCAAAGGCTCAATGCCATAACTGCAATGGCAAGGATCCTCATGGCCTTGGATGAAAAGGGTATCAGCTTTAGGATAATGAAGTTCGATGGTGGAACAAGAAGGAATGTGATACCTTCCACATGCAAGTGCGTGATACAGATAGACGGAGACGACTGCGAAAAGGCTTTCCGAATCGTCCTTGACGTCGCACAAACCCTCAAGGAAGAGAACAGGTTCGAGGAACCGGGACTCAAGGTGGAATGCGTATGCGATGACTGCACGAAGTGTTCCAAGAAATGCCCTTCCCTTTCAGTTCAGGATTCACTCACGATTGCAAGGACGTTGTTCGCAATACCACATGGGGTCTTTGCAATGAGCAAAGCGCTCTCTGGAGTGGTCGAAACGTCAGACAACCTTGCAATTGCGCGCCTGATTGATGGAAA
>SAMEA104315420__coassemble_1519_pt1 | contig 10274 bp, 8 predicted proteins | sample SAMEA104315420__metabat2_high_PE_020 | metagenome-assembled genome bin SAMEA104315420 (sample SAMEA104315420) | gut metagenome | biome: Monkey gut; feature: monkey-associated habitat; material: faeces | place: China | collected 2013 | reverse complement strand
GTTGAAGCAAAGGAAGAGGCTCCTGTCGTTGAAGAGCCAAAGACTGAAGTCGCAGTCGTCTACAAGCCGGTTGCCAAGAAGTATACATTCGCAGGCTACGAGCTTACGGTCGTTGCTGACAAGGGACGTGCAGTCATCTCCTATCCTTCAATCATAGCAAAGGCTGACATCGATGCCGCCGCTCAGGCCGCTGTTGCAGCATACGGCAAGGCTTACGATCTTTCCGGTGTATACTACGATGTCAACGAAAAGGAGCATGTCCTTACAGTCTACTATCCAGAGTCATGGGGAATGGAAGAACTTGCTCTTGCGGAGCAGATCATCATGAAAGAACTTCCTGGCTACGCAGCGGCTGCATACGCAGCTCTCCAGCCTGCAAAGGAAGAGACTCCTGTCGAGGAAGAGATCGTAGCAGAAGAAGTCGTTGAGCCAGCATTCTACACAAGAGACATTGAGCTCTACGGCTACAAGGCTTCCATCATTGCAACAGGCAACAAGGTTGGAATCGAGTATCCTAGCTTCGTGACCACAGCTGAGGTCAGAGCTGCTGCCGAGGCAGTATATGCCGCATACGGCCAGTACCTCCAGGGTTCGACCCTTGATATCTACGATGGTGATGGATTTGCTATCCTCACTCTTGCATACGATCTTACAGAGGCGGATTTCAACTATGCAGCAGACCTCGTAGAGGCTCAGCTCCCAGCTTATGTCCAGTCCTTGTTCGCTCAGGCTCCTGCAGAGGAAGAGCCTGCTGAGGTCGAAGAGGTTGCAGTCGTAGCGGAAGCTCCAGCAGTCGAAGAGACTCCAGCTGTCGAAGAGCCAGCTCCTGTCGAGGAAGTCAAGGAAGAAGCTCCTGTCGTGGAAGAGCAGCCAGCTAAGACTGAAGAGCCTGCAAAGCAGCCAGAGGCTCCAAAGCAGGAAGAGACGAAGACAGAGACTCCTGCAGCTCAGCCAGCAGCTACACCAGTTGCAGAGCCAGCTCCTGCAAAGAAGTCCAATGCAGGTCTTATCATCCTGATTATCGTTCTTGTACTTGTCGCTGCAGCAGCTGTTGTTGTGGTTCTCAAGAAGAAAAAGAACTGATAGTTCAAGCGAAAGCTGATTACAGGCCACTTGCAATTGCAGGTGGCCTTTTTTGTATGGAATTTGGGCTCTTGGGGCTTATAGGGCCGTTGGGGCTTATAGGGCTCTTTGGGCTGTTGAATACTGTTGAATCTCTAGTGTTGCTGTATGGGGCATTAAAAAAGACCATTGCAGGCCTTTCGACTTTGCAATGGTCTCTGTGTTTTTAGACTCAAACAAATATCAGTCTTTGTCCTTCCAATGTCTAAGGTTTGGTACGACGGCTTCCATGTGTGCTCTGATCTGTTCTGCAGGCCAGTTCTCAGATGCCATATGCTCCACGCAGTAGTCTATCAGCTGCTCCTTGCTGGTATAGGTGAACTCCCCATCCTTGTAGCACCATTTGCAGTACTCTTCGTTGAAGTCGCCGTTTGGGTCTTTGCTTATCGTTGAATCGTCTAGCGGCATTCCGCAGCATTGACAGACAAGCTGGCGCTTGGAACCCAGAAGGGTGTTTATCGAGACATCGAAGAACTTTGACAATTGCTTTAGGGCTTCGATGTTTGGTATGGTCTCTCCGTTCTCCCAACGCGATACGGCCTGGCGTGTCACATAGACTTCCTGAGCCAGTTCCTCTTGTGTCAGACCTCTTTTCGTTCTAAGTCCAAGCAGTACATCTTTTGTTTCCATTTCATTACCTCTGGGAGGATTATAACAGCCTGCAATGGATTGGCAAAGCAACGCGTTGTTGCTTCGTGGTCGCTGCGAGCGCAAAAAAAAGACCTACAAGAACTTGTAGGTCTCAAAGCTCCCCGAGACAGACTCGAACTGCCGACAGGGTGGTTAACAGCCACCTGCTCTACCGACTGAGCTATCGGGGAATGTCCTTTAGAACAATGAGAGAGTACTCCATTGGCACGTTTTAGTCAATATGGTTTTCATCGTTGCGTCAAAAACGGCGAAAAAGGTGAAAAAAAGCCGTCACGACCAAAGGAGGTGACGGCGGGGTTTCGTTCAATGAACGGGTGGTCAGTGGAACTGATGGATGATGTCCTCAATCTCCTTGAAGTGTTCATCAAGCTCCTGCTGTGTCTTGGCCTCTGCTACGACACGAAGGTAAGGTTCTGTGTTGGACTTCCTGACATTGAACCACCATGTTGGGAACTCTATTCTGTAGCCATCGAAGTCCAGGATCTTGGTTGGGTTGAGCTTTGTGAACTTCTCATAGAGGGCGTTCATTGCGCCATCCTTGTCCTCAAGCTTGAAATTGCGCTCGCCGCTGTTGGCATAGACGACAATCTCGTCTATGAGCTGTCCAAGGGTCTTTCCTTCCTTCTTCAATGCGGCGATAGTCTGAAGTACAAGCAGGGAAGCGAGGATTCCGCTGTCGCAGTTGTTGAAGTCTCTGAAATAGTAGTGGCCTGCAAGTTCACCACCAAATATGCAGTGCTTCTCCCTGAGCTTCATCTTTGCAAAGGCGTGGCCTACCTTCCATGTTATGACCTCCGTTGCACCTTTCTTGAGAAGATATTCGGTGGTTGAACGGGATGTCCTTATGTCAACAAGAACCGATCCTTTCTCCTTTGCAAGGTAATAGGCTCCAATGATGCCTGTGACGTAGTCAGGCTGTATGAATCGACCCCTTTCATCTATGAACATGACACGGTCCGCATCGCCGTCGTAGATCACGCCACAATCGGACTTGTTGGCCTTGACTGCATCCATTATCTGCTTGCAGTTTTCGACCTCAAGTGGGTTTGGCTCGTTGCCTGGGAATGTGCCGTCGAGCGTGTCGTTGATGTAGTGGGCATGGTCGCCAAAGATTTCGTGCACGAAAAGGCTGCTCATGCCATTGGAGCAGTCCACGGAGAGGTTGAGGTTCGAAAGGTCAGGGAGGAAGCCCTTTAGATAGTTGAGGTAGGCTTCGTGGACGTCCTTGTCTATGATGCAGCCCCTGTGGCATGGACACACAGGCTCGACCTTCTCTTCATTGACCATCCTTTCAAGTTCCTTGAGGCCTGAATCACCGCCTACTGGGATGGCCATGGCCCTTGAGATCTTCATGCCGTTGTACTGCTTTGGGTTGTGGCTTGCGGTTATCTGAACCGATGCCTCCGCCTTGAGGTATACCGTTGAGAAGTAGACCATTGGCGTTGTGGCAAGGCCAACGTTCCATACGTCAACGCCTGCATCGTTGATTCCGTTGCAGAGGTTCTCGAATATCTCGTCGCTTGTGAGACGTATGTCCCTACCAACTACGACGAACTTGCAAGGGAGAAGCTTTGGAAGGAAATATCCAATCTTGTACGCTGTCTCTTTGTTGAAATCCTGGTTGTAGACACCACGGATGTCATAGGCTTTGAAAACTCCCATATTGTTACTCCTTATCTATATGTGTCTCTGTTTTATGCTTTGTTGTTTTTTCCATACTGATGCCAATTGTCTATCATGTTCTGAAGCGTTTTATCGGCCAGCTCGAAGAAAAGGACAGTTCCATCCTTGAGAGAGACCTCTGTAACGCATTGCGAGAAGCAACGTGCAAGGATTCCTGCTGCCTTCACTTTGGAACGTGGTTTGAAGCCTCCTGCCAGTGACTTGGCCACGTTTTTCTTTACTGTTCGCGTTTCCAGAACATCGTTTGGGTCGAACCCGGATTCGAACTTGACGTATGGAGCTGCGTTCTTGCTCTTTGGAAGCTTGAATCCAAGGATCTGAGGCTCATGCTCGAAGTCCTCGAACCAGAAACGTCCGCAGGCTTCATACAGGAACACTCCGTATTGGCGTACAACCCCATTGCTGTCTGCATAGAACGTGGAGTATGTACGCCACCCAACGGGGCAGCCCCTTTTGGCTTCAAGCCCTTTGATGAACTCGTTTCCGTCGCCGTCTTGGACCGTGGACATCTATGGACCTCCATTGGAACAGAAAAGCTGCTCCATCCGACTATCTTTTTTTCATTGTAACATATATAATCCCATCGAGAAAGGCACACCGGGAAGGAAAATGGAATACTTCGAGAAAGATTTTGGCAAGATACTCAAGAACAACGCTCAGGAAATGCGTCACAACCTCCTTCCAGAGGGTACGAATTGTTTCAGGGTCTATGACCGCAACCTCTCGCAGTTTCCCGTCACGGTCGATGTATACGGCAAGTACGCCAAGGTCACGGACTACGGCGAATCGGAGCCACTGCCTGACGAAATGAGGGCCACCTGCCTTGATATATGCTCTCGCATGCTATACCTGGAACCCGGCAACATCGTCTATTCGTACAGGGCCAAACGCGAACAGGGGCAGCAGCATGAAAAGGCACAGACCGATGCCCTTGTGGTGGATGTCCTTGAGAACAACCTCACCTTCAAGGTGGATCTGACCACATATGTGGACACCGGCCTTTTCCTTGACCACAGGCTCACCCGTATGTTCATAAGGGAGAGAAGTGTCCTAAACCTCTTCTCCTATACAGGAAGCTTCTCAGTCTATGCTGCAGCGGGGCTTGCAAAGAGCGTGAAAAGCGTTGACCTTTCAGCGACCTATACCAAGTGGGCGCAGGAGAACCTTGCCGCCAACGGCTACGAAGGACCCTCATACGAATGTGTATGCATGGATGCCTCAAAATACGTCGCAGACGCTATAGATAGAAAAGAGAAATACGATATAATCATCTTCGATCCGCCATGCTTCTCCAACAGCAGGAAGATGGACGGGGACTTTGACGTAGCACGAGACTACGTCGATTGGATAAAGAATCTAGCCAAGCTAATGAAGAAGACTGGAATCCTCCTTTTCTCCACGAACCTTGGAACTTTCAGAATGGATAGAAGACGCCTCAGAGGAATGAGCGTCAAAGAGATTACAGGAGTCGTAGAGGCTCCGGGATTTGTTAGAGGCCGCAAAGGTGCGGCCAGGAGTTGGATGATGGCATTTGATGACGATTCACTCAAATTGGATTGGAGTGAGCCAAGCGAGAAGTCCCAGAAGGGTTCGGACGAGAAGACGGAGAAGAAAGCGGAGAAAGGCTCTTTCGAGAAGAGAAGCGACTATGCAGGAAAGAGCAGAAGAGACGGTGACAGAGGCCGTGGCTATGGTTCCTACGGAAGGGACAGGGACGGCTACAGAGGCTCCAGGGACTCAAGAGGTCCAAGGAGTTTTGGAGATTCCTCAAGGGACAGAGGCTTCGGAAGGGACGATAGGGAAGATAGGGGCGGTTACAGAGAAGGTCGCAGAGACGGCTACAGAAATTCAGATCGGCCATCATACGGCAGAGACAGAGACTATTCCGACCGCAGGTCATACGGACGCAGAGACGATAGACGCGACGACTTTAGACCTCGCTACAGAGAAGAAGGCGAAGAGCGCAGCGAAAGACGCAGCTTCAATAGGGACAATCGAGAGGATCGTCCAAGACGCGACTATTCCAGCGACCGTGGATCCAGCCGTGGTTTCAGGTCCGATAGATACGAAAGAAACGACAGACCTCGCTTCGACAAAGACAACGAGAGAGGCTTTGACAAGCCGAACCGCTACGAGGGTCGCGACAGATCAGAGAACAGGTTTGCAGGCCGTGGCGAGAGAAGATCCTATGATTCTCCAAGATATGAAAGACGCGACCGCGATGACTACAGCGGACGCAGAAGCTCTTCCATAGAGTACAAGGGCCGAGGAGAGAACAGGTTCGAAGGTTTTGGCAGCAAGTCTGCAAAATCCACGAAGAAGCCATACGGCTTCGACTCCTTCAAGCCTGCCCGTTCAAGGGACGACAGCTCTGATTTCTTCTGGAACAGCGAAGACCTTGATTCGAAGCCAAAGAAGGAAGACTGACAACCATATCTGTTTTTGGTTGGTAGACCCCAGATCCTAATTGCAGGATTTGGGGTTTTCGTTTTCACTCCTCCATCATTCTGTACCCCACACCAAGCTCATTGATGATGTATCGCCTTTCACCTGGGGTCACTCCCATCTTCTTTCTGATGTTCTTCATGTTCACCTGAAGCTTCTTGGTGCTGCCGTAGTCTGAGTACCCCCATATAGCTTGGATTATGGACGCATATGTAAGGACCTTTCCTGCATGCTCCGACAGATACGCAACTATGTTGTATTCCGTTTGGGTGAGGTCTATTTCGTTTCCCTTTATCGTGACCTTCCTTTTGTCGTAGTCTATGACCATGTCCTTGAGCTGGAACCTCCCTCCTGGAATGCTTCCAAGTTCAGAGCAGTGTCTGTTGCTTCTAAGGACGGCTCTGATACGAGCCAACAGCTCCTCTGTTCCAAAGGGTTTTGTTATGTAGTCGTTTGCTCCTAGGTCAAGGGCGAACACCTTTTCGTTTTCAGATGTGCGTGCGGACAAAACGATTATTGGAATGGCTTCAGACTTCCTTATCTCTTGGATGAACTCAAGTCCATCTCGGTCAGGCAGTCCCAAATCAAGAACCACAAGGTCTGGGTGATGGGAGGAGAACATCCTTAGTCCCATCTCGCACGTCCCTGCATATATCACCTGATAGTTGTTGATTTCAAGGTTCGTCCTGATGAAACTGGCTATGTTGTCCTCATCTTCTATGACGAGTATCTTGTATTTGTTGTTTCCCATGTCAATTGCCGTTCCTTTTCAAAGAGAAGCGGAATGTCGCTCCTCCTTCGTCGTTGTTCTCTTCCGTAAGGTCTCCACCATGCGCCCTCACTATTGCTGTACACACGGAAAGTCCAATCCCCATGTTGTTTCGTTTCCCGTCCACAGGAGCACCTGAATCTACGAAACTTCCTGTGAAAAGACCTTTCTTGATTTCATTTGGAATGCCGCAGCCATCGTCCGATACTTCGAATACGGCATCCGTACCTTCCATTCTCACCGTAAGTCCAATCCTTGTCATGCCTTTTGCATGTAGGACTGCGTTTTCCAAAAGATTCATCAACACCTGCTCTATGAGCATGGAATCCATTGGTATGTCTATGAATTCATCCGGTATGTTCGTTTCGACCCGTTGGCTTGGGTGCTTCTTCTCGAATTTCATAAGCACAGAGTCTATCAGCTCATCCAAAACGATGGGTGTCTTCACTATTTCAACCTTTCTATCGTCTATTCTTGTTACCGACAAAAGGTTCTCCACCATTCGTATGAGCCATTCGCTGTCATCCTGTATTTCTCCAAGGAGCTTTCTCTTCGTGTCGTTTGGAAGAGAATCATTGGCTGCTATCAGAGTGGATGTCGCTCCATATATGGAAGTCAAGGGTGTCCTTAGGTCGTGGGATATGGCTCTAAGGAGGTTTCCTCTCATCCGTTCCTTTTCGCTGTCTGCCTTGAGTTTCTCCTGTTCTCGTATTCGTAGAGTCTCCTGGTCCCTTATCCTTATGTTCAATGTACTCGTGGAGACTGCGACGACTAACATGATTATTGCGGAGAAGATGCTTTCCTCCACGAAGAAGTCCAATTTGTAGTAGGGGTATGTGAATGCGAAGTTGACGGCAAAGACGCTCACGATCGCCGCTGCAATGCCATAGCAGTATCCATGGGTTCTAAGGGATATGAGAAAAACCCCAAACACGAATATCATGGGAACCAATGTCTGTGTCGTAAACAACCTTTGTATCAGCAGGTTGACTGCAAATGTCAGGCAGAAGACCGCAATCGAGAACAGGATGTCTTTCAGGTTTTGATTGTCTTTCTTGTCGTTTTCCATGGAGCTTTCCTATGTGGAATCGTACAGCTGAGGTTTCATTGCATCAATGAATCCCTGATTCTTTTTACTGAATCTACACCAATGATACTGGTATACTCAAAGCCATTGCAAGGAGGAACGATCCATATGGATTCTGACGGTAGTCATTTAGGTAGCATTCTGGCTATGGCTGTCTGTCTTTTGATGTCTGCGTATTTCAGCGCAACGGAAACGGCATTTTCGTCTTTGAACAGGACCCGCATCAAGGTTCTGGCCGACAACGGCAACAGGAAGGCTTCTCTTGTCTTGAGCCTTTCGAACAACTATGACAGGCTCATTTCGACGATTCTGATTGGCAACAACATCGTGAACATAGCGGTTGCATCCATAGGTACGCTTTTGTTCGTGGAGATATACGGTGACATTGGAGCCACGGTTTCATCCGTAGTCGTGACGGTCGCCGTTCTGATATTTGGAGAGATCACACCAAAGAGCATAGCAAAGGATTCTCCTGAGAAGTTCGCTATGTTCTGTGCTGGGTTCATTCGTTTTTGGCTTTTTGTCCTGACCCCATTGAATTTCATTTTCTCGAAGTGGAAGAAGCTTGTTTCAAGGTTCTTCAAGACTGATGAATCATCCAAGATGTCACACGAAGAGCTTCTGGTTCTCGTGGAGGACGTCGAAAACGATGGAGGGATAGACCGAAGCGAAGGCGAACTTCTGAAGAACGCCATTGAGTTTGGCGATTTGTCCGCAGAGGAGATCCTTACACATAGAATGGATATAGAAGCCGTTGGAGTGGATGAAAGCAAGGAGAACATTGCAGAGAAGTTCACCAAAACCCGTTTCTCAAGGCTCCTCGTGTATGAGGATTCCATAGATAGGATCGTTGGGGTCCTGCATCAGAAGGATTTCTATGTGGACGGCCGAGTGTCGGACAAGCATGTCGTTGAGATAATGACTAAGCCCGTTTTCGTCTACCAACACACAAAGGTACGTGAAATCCTGAAGCGTCTTCAGGTCAACAAGTCCCATATTGCCGTCGTCGTCGATGAATTTGGCGGTACCATGGGGATGGTCTCAATGGAGGATATCCTTGAGGAGTTGGTTGGAGAGATTTGGGATGAACATGACGAAGTGGAGAAGTCCTTTGAAATGCTGGGCAACGGTTCGTATCGAGTTGATTGCTCCGTCAGCCTTGGTGATTTCTGCGACTTCTTTGGCGTGGACATAGAGTCTGACAGCGTCTCCGTTGGTGGTTGGATTCTGGAAAGGCTAAATGGAATACCAAGCGAGGGCGATGGCTTTGACTTCGATGGTCTTAGGATCACCATAGCCAACCTTGATGCAAACAGGGTCTCCTTCGTCACTGTGAAGAAGATTTGACGATTTCTCTGAAACGAAAAACAGCTCCTGGTGGGAACCTGGAGCTGTTTTTGCATTATATCGTAGCCAACAAGGGCATCGGTCTAAATGACCAATGCCCAATCGTTGGATTACAGGCCCATCTTGGCCTTCTGCTTGGCCCAGGAGTCCTTGAGCGTGACCGTTCTGTTGAACACGAGGCGTTCCGGAGTGCTGTCGTAGTCAGGCGTGAAGTAGCCGCTTCGTATGAATTGCAGGTAGTCGCCGGGCTTTGAGTCCTTGACGGAAGGCTCAATCTTGGCGTTGTTGACGACGATGAGTGAGTTGGGATTGAGGTCGTCAAGGTAGTTGCCCGTCTCCCCTCCAGGGTATTCGGTGGAGAAGAGCTTGTCGTATAGCCTTACCTCTGCTTCTATGGCGTGCTTGGCGCTGACCCAATGGCTTGTCCCCTTGACTTTGCGTCCGTCGGCGGTCTCTCCTCCACGTGATTCAGGATCGTATGTGCAGTGAACGACCGTCACGTTGCCGTTTTCATCCTTCTCGCAGCTTGTAGCTTTTACGTAGTATGCGTTCTTCAAGCGTATCTCGTTTCCAATGTAGAGTCTGTGGTAGCCCTTTGGTGGAACCTCCATGAAGTCTTCGCGCTCAATGTAGAGCTCGTTGGTGAATGGAATCTCTCGCTTGCCCATTGATGGATCCTCTGGGTTGTTCTCCGTCTCGAAGAACTCTGTCTTGTCCGCAGGGTAGTTGTCAATGACAAGCTTGATTGGGTCAAGGACGGCCATAACGCGCTTTGCACGCTTGTTCAGATCCTCCCTTACACAGAACTCCATGAGGGAGTAGTCAACGACTGACTCAACCTTTGCCACTCCTACGCGGTTTACGAAGTCGCGCATGGACTCAGGTGAGTATCCACGTCTTCTTATGCCGCTTATGGTTGGCATTCTTGGATCGTCCCAACCGCTTACTATGCCAAGCTTTACAAGGTTCAAAAGCTTTCTCTTGCTCATCACGAAGTAGTTTATGTTGAGCCTTGCGAACTCGTACTGGTGAGGTGCGTGTTCAATGCCGTCTATGGAGCATGCCCAGTCGTATGCAGGTCTATGGTCCTCGAACTCAAGGGTGCATATGGAGTGGGTGATGCCTTCTATTGCATCGGATATCGGGTGGGTGAAGTCGTACATTGGGTAG
>SAMEA104315420__coassemble_1501_pt1 | contig 10371 bp, 11 predicted proteins | sample SAMEA104315420__metabat2_high_PE_020 | metagenome-assembled genome bin SAMEA104315420 (sample SAMEA104315420) | gut metagenome | biome: Monkey gut; feature: monkey-associated habitat; material: faeces | place: China | collected 2013 | reverse complement strand
GTCATGCTGTGCCACCCTCCAATGCTCATCCTAGACGAAGCGACCTCAAGCATAGACACCCGCACGGAGATTCTCATCCAACAGGCCTTCGACACTCTCATGAAGGGCCGCACGAGCTTCGTCGTGGCTCACCGTCTCTCAACCATAAGGAATGCCTCCCTCATACTAGTCATGAAGGACGGCCACATCATGGAGCAAGGCACCCACGACGAGCTCCTCTCTCGCGGCGGCTTCTACGAAAAGCTCTACAACAGCCAGTTCCAGCAGGTGTAGGCAGTTTTCTACACTAGGCCAAAGTGTCCCATTGCCTTGCAAACCCCATCCTCTTCCACCGTGGAGGTTATCCATGAAGCTACCGATTTGACATCTTCAGGGGCATCACCCATCGCAATACCGACATCAACGCAATTGAGCATTTCAATGTCATTCTGGCTATCACCAATTGCATAGCTCCTTAGGCTTTCACAAGGATGTTTTGCCAACACCGCCCGTATAGCCTCCGCCTTGTTGACGCCTTTTAGACGAGTCTGTCCACTTGTCTCGTTGTATTCAATAAGATCGGAATGCCTATCTATCATTTCCCTTATTGACCCAAGATCTGAAACACTAGGATACTCTATGTCCAACGATGAGATTTCCACAAGCTTGCCATCAAAATTACGCACATATGCACCATATTCCAGAAAGTATGGTGCCATTCCTATAGAGATCATCCACAGACCGTACGATTCCAGTCTCAAGCGGCGTAGGCTCCATCTGTTCGGTACGCATAACTTCATCCATACCTAGAATCAACGCTGACACTTTTCGCTTTATCATTGCTCCAACTGTTTCCACCAGCATATCCGGTGGAATGAACTTGTTTTGCAACACTTCATTTTCCTGGATGATTATTGCACCCATACAGGCAATGATTCCATCGAATCCAAGAGAAAGGATATCATGGGATATGTCTTTGGGGGATCTTCCCGTACACAGAAAAACCATGTGACTCCTCTCATGAAGGCTCTTGAAGCATTTTTTAATGTTATCATTGACAGTATCCTCGTATCGACAAAGAGTACCATCTATGTCAAAAAAGATGATTGCACGTTCATTGCCTTTCAATGATTCCACAGCAAAATCCCCATACAACATTATAAGCTACGACTTTTGTCCGCAGTTCTTAAGAATAGAGTTTATTCTGTTCTCCATCTCGACGGTTTCCATAGGACCAAGTTTACCGAAACGATATCTAAGTAGCGCTTCCCCGTATCCAGGAAGTTGTTTCATTAGCCCGTTTTTTATAGCATAGGCCCTACCCCTCTGGTTGCCGGTATTCGGAAGAGCGAATCCACAGGAACGTTCATCCTCCGTCCAGCTGAACCACCTCAAACCATTATTAAGAATGTTGGTGTCGAATCCGACATAGCAGGAGGTCTGGTCAGGACGAATTTGCATTGCATGAGCCCAGCCTTCCTCATCGGCTCTATAATGCATGATGGAACACAGTTCGGGGTTATAGCATTGGGTTTCAAAGTCAATGACATCAGACAGGCTTGGATTCTTCTGCAAACTACTTGTATAGTCATCGAGTCGCTTGGCATCTTCTTCATCGAGGACATCTCCAAAATCCTCGCGACAGACCTCAATGTTCTGATTGTCTTTGGGCGTGCTATATACCAAACGCGATCCGTTGATTGGAAGCCAGTTTATATGGGCCATGTACATGTAATTGAAGGTACCTGCACGCAGATTCTTTATATGTCCTGACACTTCAATCAATTTCGAACCCTCATACAAACGGAGTTCTGGACTGAACACATACCCGGTATCGATTGAAAGCTTGTAGCTATAATCTCCCCCTATGGAAACATACCGTCCTTTGCCGTCTTCGCCGACTTCTACATATACGTTTCTGTATTTGGCATGTGGGAGTTCTCCATGCATCGGGTGATCGTCCTCTTCAGATGGATTACCCATAGCGGTTAGCCCACAATGAATAAGAAATCCTCCATAACTGAAATTGAAAACATCATCAGTGCATTCAGGACTTTCATACATGGACTTCATGGTCATGTTCTCGCCATCAATGAACAGTCGCCAAACTTGCTGCCCTTGATACGGGAGGACAATGCATACAACCGGTCCATTGCTAAGCTCTACAGCTTCAACCCCGGATTCATATTTGAAAACATTGACTGTGAATGGCGAATCATTCAGCAACGACCTCTTGGTTTCGTCAAACATAACGGGCCTCAGCAAAAATCTGGCAGCCATAATCTCTCCTTCTATTTGAGTTTGGCGTAGTGAATCCACTACGCCAAACCTTTAAACCAGTTCATCATTTCTATCTTTTACAAAATGATTCCAAAAGCTGCGAAAAGCACTGCGGATATAATCCAACACACAATTGTTATCTTATATTGGGAGAAAGTCTGATCCATTAGATCAATACCTCCACATGCTGCACAGGCAAGCATACCGCCATCAGAGGAGAACGCAGTCTGGTATCCCCAAAGGCCGGCGGAAATAAGTGCCGCAATAGCCAAAGGAACGTTCGCACCAACATTGACTGCAACGCCAACGACAATGGGCATTGCTATCAAATACAATGTGTAGTTGAAGGTCACCAGCATCTCGGTCAAAGAGAATGCAATGAAGATGATAAGAGGCAGGAAGGTTGGAGATACGAGCTGACTGACAACATCAACAACGTATTCAACGAATCCAAGATCTGCCAGTCCATTGCAAATGACCAAACCACAGGTACACATGGTACACATGACAGACATGGAGGAAAGGCCTTCTGTAATAACATCAGCTGCGTCTATTGGGGCAAATACACCAGTGATGATGTAATACACAAAAGAGGTGATCAAACCCCAAGTCAATCCATATGTCATGTCCCATTCAAATGCGTAGCCAAATGCAAGTATTGCAACCACTGGCACGATGAAGTGAGTCAAATTGACCTTTGCCCTTGGTTCTGGTGCCGGTTCCGGTGCAGGTGGTTCCTGCAGAACGCCGTCTATATAGCGAGGTTTTGCCTCAGGAACAACCGAACCGCCCTGTTCGACACGGCGATATGCTTCCTTCATTTTTCCAAAAGGCTTTATTGCTCCACCAATGATCAACCAGCACATGAGAAGACAGACAATTGGAAAAAAGCAGAAAGGAAGACATTTGGTGAAGAAATACATCAATCCAGTTTGGTTCCCAACAATATCCAAATCCCACATATCAATGACAGCACCTATATAAATAGCCCAAGCACCTATAGGCAAAAGAGTGGAAAGGTTTGCGGAGCTGGCACGCAAGACATATGCAGTCATCTCACGGGGAACTTTGAACTCATCGGTCAAAGGGGTGATGCAGTTTCCTACAACTAGAGTACTTGTATAATCATCAACGGCAAGAGGGATGCAAAGCAAAGATGCCATGAACAAAGCAATTTTACTACTCTTGGCCTTCTTTGCTATCCAACGAGCAAAGTATGTTCCAGCTCCACTGATTTTAAAGAGAACAGTAACCATACCTCCAAGCATGAATAGGAACAGAACCCAAAAACCATCGGGATCAGTGACGTTGGCGGTTATGGACTCGACAAAGCCACCTACAAAACCACTGCGATATTTGATGAATACGGTCAATATGGCAGTCAATACGAAACCTTCGACAATTCTACTTGTCAAAACGATAAACACGAAGATTGCCGCTGGCGGGATCAAAGTCCAAACCTTATAGTTCTCCCCTTCCTCCAAAACAGGGCAGAACAAGCCTATCACCAAGAAACATATTGCAAGAAAAGCGTATGCTATTATGTTCTTGATATTTCCACGAGTCATTTTTTTCTGCATTCAATTCCTCCTTTTTTGCACAATGCAGTCAACCTTGTTTCAACCCAACGTTCTCAAGCGATTGTCTAATCGCTCTGATTGCACGTTGATTGAACAAAATAGGTTCCGTGCGATACTCATCAAAAAGCTCTACGGAGCAATACCCGTCGTATCCATACGAATCCAACATTGAGAGGACCTCTTCCACTGGAAGCTCTCCATCTCCAAGGATCAGATGATCCTCAACGTCTTTTTTGCAATCAACAAGATGAACATGGACCAAATCCTTGCCGAGCTTTTCAAAGTAATTTGAAGACGGTTCCCCTACAGTAAGAGGAGCAGCCAAATCCAACATAGCTTTGACCTTTGGACTATTTATCTCTTTGAGTGCTCTGACTGTGTCATCGGATCGTATAAGGATATTGCCTTCCCAAGGAGTGACGGTCTCAAGAATCATCGTCACACCATCAACAGACTCCGAATAGGCAGCGAGTTCCTTCATGTATTTGATGAATTGCGCCCAATCTTCATCAGTGCTGTATTCATAACTGCACTGCAGTGCCGCCATAACCATGTAAGGACAACCGATGGCTTTGCAAAAATCGATGCATTGACGGAAATACTCCATGCTTTCATCGATCCATCTCTGATCCCTCCATAGCAAACAAGCCATTTCCGGTTCAAATGACACTATAGGAAGATTGTACTTCGCAGAAAGATCCTTGATTTTTTGGATATCCTCAGGCCTCATATCAGGGGCATAAGCGTGAGGACGACCTCCCCATATTTCAATACCGTCATAGCCGAACTTCGAGGCTACTTCAAAGCTCTTTTCTATAGGCCATCTATGAAGACTGTTTGTGAAAAAAGAAATCTTCATTTTTCCTCCTTTGATTCAAAGAAATCCAAAACCTCTTTCATTTCGTTAAGATAGAGATACTTGCCAATGACTCCGTCCTCACCTGGCTTTTGGACAAGCCATGCGCAATATTTGTTGGAGTACTCAAGCGCCTCTTGCACAGACATACCCCAGATAAGGCACTGCACAAAAACAGCCAAAAAGGCATCTCCCGCACCGCTTTCATCAACCACCTTGACTTTGATTCCAGATACATGTCCTAGGCCCCTTTCTCCGTAATGGACAGCGCCATCTCCACCAAGTGTTATGAGAACGTTCTTTACTTTGTACTTTTCGCATAGTCGCTTTGCGGCATCCATCCAGTCGTTTGTTTCTTCCTTCGTTGTACCAAGGAGCATCAAAGCCTCTATTTCATTGACAGCCATGGTATCGACAAAAGGCATCTCGACAACTTCAGAAGCATCATCGAAAGGACTTGGATTGATGAAAACCTTCATACCCAACTCGCAACCGACCCTTGCACTTTCATATGCTACGGAATGAGGTATTTCAAAACCTGTAATCATGTATTCCGCGCCTTCGAGTTCTTTCAAATGGGAAACAGCCTCTTCAACGGTTATGTCAGATTCAGGTGAATCAAAGTTGAATATCAAATTCTCGCCGTTCTCCGCTACCAGGATAAGACCCAGGCTGGTTTTTATACCATCCTGCAACCAGAAATGCTCCAAATGAACCCCTGACTCCTGAAGCCACTGCTCGTTCAGTTCACCACCATCGTCCTTGCCGGCCTTACCAATGTAAGACACATCTCCTCCAAGACGTCCAATCACTATCGCGCAATTGACGCCCTTGCCGGAATCCTTGCAATAATGAAGGTTGGTTGGTATAGCGGTTTCTCCTTTTTTAGGAATGCGGACCACGTTGCAGCATTGTCCTATGCCATTACCATTAATGCACACTACTTTTGGAATATGTCCCATATTGGCCTCGAATCAATATCTCTTTGTAATGCCGAATTCCTTGACCATTTCATCAAACTTCCTAAGCTCTTCCTCTGGGATGTAAAGCATATGGTCAGGGTGCCGTGTACCTTGGACGTTCACACAAGCGGTGTATTTCATTGCATAGATATATGCAGCGGAATCAGGAAACTGCTGCATGAATGTACGTAGTTTCAATACTATACGCTGCGCCTGCCAAGCCTTCTCGTACTCGCCAGCCTTGAAGTAGTCATAGATGTCTTTCATCTGATCGAGGAAAGGAACGCTCATGAAACTTACAGAAGCGGAAGCACCCATAGCCATATGGGTAAACAACGTTGCATCCGAGCCGGAAATGATGCTGAAGTCATCTTTTAGGTCGTCCAATGCATCTATGCACTTATTCAGATGGATTATGTCACGAGTCGCATCCTTATAGCCTCTCAGATTAGGATACTCATGAGCCAGTCTTCCAAGCATCTCGGGAGTAAACAGCTCGTTCATCTCACGACAGTTGAAAGCCAACATAGGAACATCTGGAGCAGCCTCCAACTGAGCACTCAAGTACTGATGGGCAGCCTCTTGGGTAAGCTGGTAAAATGGGGGCAAAGAGATGGACATTGCTTTAACATCCAGCTTTCTGTATTCCTTTACCAACCACAACGCATCTCTGAGACAATTCGCCAACACAACTGCAACAATCAGGCAATCAGTCCCCTTGACTGCTTCCTGTGCACATTTGACGACTTCAAGACGCTCTTCAAGGGACAAAGAATAGGTTTCATCTCCAAATCCATTAACGAACAAGCCGCTAGCACCTCTCATAGCTAGATTCTTGAAGAGGTCATGAGTAACATCAAAATCAATCGAGCCATCCTTGTGATAGGAAATCATTGGCTCCGAAATGATACCGTTAAAGTATTTTGCCATATTAAACTCCTTTTTTGTTTTAATTCAGAACAGAAGATCCGCCCTTCCAAGATCCTTGAATATCGAAGGGATCTGGGCTTTCCATGGATAGTGTTCAAGTGAACCTTGTTTGGTAACGGTATACGCAGCATAGACATTTGCCCATGCCATTGATTCCTTGAGGGTCTTGCCTTCATTCATGCAATAGGTTATTGCACCAAGAAAGCCATCTCCTGCACCAGTTTCATCCACCATTTCAACTTTGACACCTGGACACATGAAGGCCTCATCGGCAGTGACGGCAACAGAGCCCTTACCACCAAGAGTCATGACTATGTTGGAACATCCGTACTTCTCAATAAGGAGACGTCCTAATTTCTCCCAACCAAGATCCTCTTTGTCGTCGATACCCAACAACTCATAGGACTCGCCTTCATTCACCACAAGATAATCGACATAAGGCATGCGCTCGAGCTTCATACCTACACGCAGAGGGCTAGGATTGAGAAGGGTTGTCATGCCGAGTTCCTTACCGGTTCGGCAGGCTTGGAGACCAGATTCCACGGCCTGAGCGAATCCAGCTATCACATACTTGGCACCCGTCATTTTACGAATGCAGCGGTCCACTTCATCCGGTTGGACGCCACATATGTCATTGTCAAAATCAAGTAGCATGTTCTCGCCGTTTTCAGCTATGATGCATAGTCCCAAACAGGATTCGATGGATGGATCCAACCAGTAGTAGGTAGTGTCCACATTGGACTCTCCCATCCACTTGTATCCAAGCTCACCACATTGATCAACGCCGCACTTGCCCACGAAGGCAACGCTCCCACCAAGCCTTCCAATGGCACAAGCTGCATTGGTACCTTTGCCTGCGTCCATCTCAAATCGACGATTATATGCGATACAAGTTTCACCTGGATTTGGAATGCGCTTTACATCGCAATACTCACCAAGGCCATGCCCATTGCAAACAATTATCTGAGGGATCTTTGCCATTTCACTTAACCTCTGTAAAAATGCCATCAACGATAGACGGCTGCGCTGTTGCACTATCTGTCAGGACCACAACTTCTGGAATGTATTTGGGGAACAACGTTGCAGGATATTCCACTGTGGGCTCGCTGAACATCAGCACCCGAATCGAAGTCTGCTTCCAGCTGCCGGTTGTAACCATGAAAACCGCCTTCTTCGCCGTTAACATGGATTTGAAACCAATGGTAACCGCCATAGGAGGGACAATTTGAACGAATCCTCCGATATCCCGTTCGCTGAGGGAAATTAGAGTATCCTCATTCAAATGAACAATTCGAGTCTTTGATTCAGCATATTCCTCAACGCTTACACTGTAATATGGAGAATTAGGGGCTTCGCAAAAAGCGACAAGGCCTTTATACCCCAAACCGGCATAAACAGTATCAACGCCACCTAGCTCTTCAACCTTCCTATCCAGATAATCGATGTCATTGATATCAGGCCATATACGGTGGTCCTCCGGAATATTCAAATCATCATCGATAAGCCCGTAGAAATCATGAATCATATTCGCCTTAAGACTGAAGTAGTTGTTGACCACTGGGTATGGACGCCCTTGCCAATCAAGGAATTCATCCATATGAAAAACATACACTTCCTTCAGATTAATACGCTCCGCATTGACCCTTTCTGCAAAATACTTATACTGCCCCATTGGCCCTGCAGGAAGCACCCATTTCGTTGGTTTCCCCGCAGCATTGTTGGAAACAACTTCCTCAATCATCATATCGGCAGCTCTTTTCGAAACTTCTTTTTTTTCAAGAATCCTAAGCTTTACCTTTGAATTTGGATGCCTTTCCAATTGTTCTGCAGGGATGCTGCACCATTCAATCATCTTTTGGGGATTCATATATGATGCCATTTTTCCTCCTTTTGTTTCGTGAATAGCACACAATGCCAATCATGCATAGCATGCATATATCCCATAACACTTGTCGTTTTTAACATACCTCTTGCTATATACGTTTGTCAATTGTTTTTTTAATAGGGTCATAAGGCCGCCTTCGGCCCATCTTTTGATAGAGAGTCAATGAAACCCTATGACAAAAACCATGCAGTGGAATTATTGTCTAAATCCATGACCGCCAGTTTGCAAAGTCTACATAATCCTGTACAATCCAAACTATGTATAGACAAGTCCTATACATATACATGCAAAGGGGTACCTCTGTTTGAAAAGAACTTCGCCACTATACACACAGCTTGCTGATACTCTAAAAAACAAAATCTATTCCGGCGAGTATGCTATGGGAGACAGCTTACCTTCAGAGAGAACCATAGCAACACACTATGGCGTCAGCCATTTCACAGTACGCAAAGCCCTGGATGTTTTGGAACGTGATGGCATTGTAATACGAATGCAGGGAAAAGGAACGTATGTGAAATCCCCTCAATTGACTGTTGACCTACAGTCCATGGGGAGTTTTTCAAGTATTGCAAGAGGTCGCAATTCAAGCGTAAACAGTCGAATTCTATATAGTGGAATAAGAAAAGCAAAATTCAAGTACTCACATATTTTCGGAATAAGCGAAGACAGTGATGTCTACGAATCCATTAAGCTCAAAATAAGCAATGATGTAGCGTTAGCGGTAGAATACACTGCGGTTCCCTTGAAATACATACCAGATGTTGCAGAATATGATTACAGCGTCTATTCTCTTTATGATGTCTATTCAAAGAACAATATCGATGTGGCTCTGGAGGACCAAAGACTTGAAATCGTAACTATCTACAACCCAATTGCGTCGCTTCTCGACAAGGAAGAAGGCGATACTATCTTTCTCCTTACTTCTTGGGCTTATGACCGTGTTGGGAACCTAATAGAGTACACCCGTCTATATGACAACGACGATAGGCTTATATTCCGTGCACATGGTTCCGATGCATTGGAGAGGAGCGAGCTGTGAGCAAATACACAAACCTCATAAACGAAGACATCCGAGAAGAACTGGAAGAATACATATTCAAAAACAACCTTTCCACTGGAGACGCCATTCCATCAGAGCTGCAGCTATGCAAAATACTAAATTGCAATCGTTTTGAACTTCGAAAGGCAATAGCCAAAATGGTAGGTGAAGACATTCTTTTCACAGTCCATGGTGTCGGAACCTTTTTGGCTCCGCCCAAATTCGAGGAGAACTCTTCTAGCTATGTAGGTTTCACCTCTTTTTGGCAAAGCAAAGGGCATAGAAGCAGCAGCAAGATACTAAAATTCGTCAAGACAGAAGCAAATCTAAAAACGGCAAACATGTTGGGCATTCCTCTTGGTTCTGCTGTGTATGAGCTTAAACGGCTTCGTCTTATAGATGATGTGCTTGTTTCAATAGAAACCTCCTTTTTGGAGGAATCAAGCTGTCCTGGACTACTGACATGTAATCTTGATGGAACAACCTCCCTCTATCAGGTGTTGAAAGAGAAATATGGAATGACCGTTGTGAATCAACAACAGACGATACGCACTGCAAAGCTACGGCAAGAAGAAGCAGATTTGCTATGTCTGAAAGAAGGCGCTCCTGCATTCTACATCACAGCTGTTGGCCTCACAGAGAATGGCACATGCATCGAACGGAGCATCTCCATTTCACGTGCAGACAGATTCGCCATTAGATATCAAGCAAAGCAATAGGATGCCTGTTTTGTTTGAGCCAAGATACTCCAAAGGAAGCGCCTCTCCAGTATTACGATAATGATGTGCGCTTGAAGACGGTTGTACCAATATTGAAGCAGAGCGTTTCAGAGCGTTTCAGAGCGTACCTGAGCGTACCTG
>SAMEA104315420__coassemble_1496_pt1 | contig 10398 bp, 9 predicted proteins | sample SAMEA104315420__metabat2_high_PE_020 | metagenome-assembled genome bin SAMEA104315420 (sample SAMEA104315420) | gut metagenome | biome: Monkey gut; feature: monkey-associated habitat; material: faeces | place: China | collected 2013 | reverse complement strand
GCAACTAAAAAGAGCAACGAGCTTTTAGCCCACGCATACTCCAAGCTCTACGACATACCCTCCACGGGACTTAGGTTCTTCACCGTCTACGGCCCCGCAGGACGACCTGACATGGCATACTTCTCCTTCACCAACAAACTCATCAAAGGCAGCACGATAGAGATCTTCAACTACGGCAACTGCAAACGCGACTTCACATACGTGGACGACATCGTCAAAGGCATCACCCTTGTAATGGCCAAAGCCCCACAGAAGAAAACCGGCGACGACGGCCTGCCAATCCCACCCTACAAGGTCTACAACATTGGCAACAACCACCCGGAGAACCTGCTCGACTTCGTCCAGATCCTCTCACAAGAACTCGTGGCCGCAGGGGTCCTCCCCCAAGACTACGACTTCGAAGCCCACAAGAAGCTAGTCCCAATGCAAAGCGGCGACGTCCCCATCACATATGCCGATGTCTCTGCGCTTGAGCATGACTTTGGCTTCAAACCCTCCACCTCATTGCGAGACGGCCTTAGAGCCTTTGCCCAGTGGTACAAGGAGTTCTATAAGGTGTGATAGCGTATCTGCTGGTTTGCAGGACCTGTCCTCAGCCTTTTCAGTCTACACCAAGCCTTCAGACCCAGTCGCTGGCAAGAAGAAAATCCATTATATTCATGTGCTTTATCCCATCTCCACTCATATCAAGCTCATCCATGGACACAGCATATTTGGGCCAATTGTCACGAACCAAAGCGTATACTCCAAACTCTCTTTCTATCGCACTTTCACTTGCAAGTATATATGACACCTGCACATAGATTTTCTCATTCTGCCTATTAGCCACAAAATCCATCTCTTCACCACCCACTTTTCCTACATGCACATCATACCCTCTCCTGAAAAGTTCTATGAACACAATGTTTTCCAACCCTTGAAGTATCGAGACAGGTAAGAAGCAGAGAATGTGCATCCCATGTTGGACATGACGAATACAATGATTCTTTCAAGCAAGTCTATATCCCGAATGGCATTCCCCCAAAATGCGACAAAAGCATCAAAACACTTCTTGATGCTCTCTTCGGGAAATGACTGATGGTAAAGCGGAAGAAATTCACCAAAAGAGAACGAAAAGACGACAAATCCCACATAACGGCCTGCAAGATAAGTACCTAGCTCAGAAGAAAGCAATTTTGCATTCGAACCTGTTATGTAAATATCGCAATTTAGTTTGACTCTCAGAGAGTTGATAGCTTTCTCCCATTCCAATACTTCTTGGATTTCATCGAAAAAAAGATATACTTTCCCATCAACACCCTAAACCCTCTTGCATACATCATCATGCAAAGCAGTAGCTTCACAGAGATTTGAAATAGTCCAATCTTCAAAGTTGTACGAGAAGAAATTGACCTCCCTCACCCCTTCCTTGACAAGTTCTCTTCTTACAAGTTCAAGCATGACGGATTTACCACACCTGCGCAGCCCCGTCATGACCTTGACAACATCCTTTCCAATAAATGGTCGGATACGACTCATATACATCTCACGTTCAATCAACATATGCAAACCACCTCAGCACTACATTGTATCGAATACAGTCGATAAACCCATCTAAAAGCATCGCCGCCCACAAAACCGAGAAACCACTGAAAGGGATGAGCTTGTTTGTTCAAGTTTGAGTAAAAACAGATAGATACATAATCTCACCGTCATAAAAAACTACTTGACAGAAGTGCTCCCCCCCCTTAACCTAAACAGACCAAAACACATATCACAAATGGAGGCTTATATGAGAAAAGCTTTAATGTGCCTTTTGGCACTCACACTTATTCTATTTACATTCATCGCATGTGATGATAACACTTCTATACCTAATACCCCCAAAGAAAAAGAAGCGACTATAGATCAGCAATTTCTATTTCACCAATTATATAGACAATCTTTCTTAAACCAGAATGTTGAAACTGCAGGGGTAACCCTTGCCAACGATACATACACATTTACTGATGTTAAGATTGACGATTCCGTTCATGCTTTAGAAGGCACATTAAACGGTACTTTTAAAGACACAGAAACCGAGATATCCATTAATGTTTCTTTTACAGACAAAGACGAGAAAACATCTACAGTTTCTGGGACTATCAAAAGAAACGGCAAAGAGGCTGTAATCACTATCAATGGAGAAAAGTGCCTCATAGACAACCATCAAGTTCCACCTTATCGTGATAAAACACAACCTATACCTACAGCAACTATCCAACAACGTACGATTCACTCTGATATAATTACTAATACGCATCAAATCAATACATCATCCACAGAGCCTGAAGGATTTACGAAAGTAGAAGAAGAAGGATCTTTTCTTTATGAAAACGTTAAAATCTTAGATGAAAATGGAAATGTCAAAGGGATCCTAAGCGGAAAAACGTTGGCAGGAGCTTATTGCAATGTAACTTATAAGGGTGCTGACGGTGTGATTAATACCGTTATCACTTTTTTTGACGAACCTAGCCCCGATACAAATATCTACATCTTCATCATCAATGGTGAGGCCTGTACAATTCCGTTGTAATGATTTGTTCCTTAAAAAAGGCCCAAGGTTCTGAGCCTTGGGCCTTTTTTGGTCTAGAGAAGAAACCCGTTGCATCCACCATTTCACAACATACTCTGAATCTCCAAAGATGACATGAGAACAGCAAAAACCGGTCTATCTATACCCGGTCATGCTCACAAACAGCGAAAAAGGGCCCTTCATGTCATCGCAGACTGGATGAGATACTCCACCAACCCCTATGTCTCTGTGTTTGAGCATGACTTTGGATTCAAACCCTCCGCCTCCCTGCGAGACGGCCTTAGAGCCTTTGCCCAGTAGTACAAGGAGTTCTATAAGGTGTGATAGGAACCTCAGCTCCAATGATGAACGATTCCAATATGGCATTGGATATCGAGTCTTGATGTAAGTGTGGGACAGACCTTACAACCCGAGTAAAATAAAGTAGACTTTAGATTTATCGAAGACAAGGAAGACTCAATTCCAGTCGGCTGCAAGAAGGAACTCGATTATATTCACGTGTTTTACCCCATCCCTACTCATATCGAGCTCATCCATGGACACGACATATTTGGGCCAGTTGTCACGAACCAAATTGTATACTCCAAACTCTCTTTCTATTGTACTTTCACTTGCAAGCATATATGACACCTGCACATATATCTTCTCGTTTTGCCGTGTGGCTACAAAGTCTATCTCTTTATCACCAACTCTTCCCACATGCACATCATATCCCCTTCTGAAAAGCTCGATAAGAACAATGTTTTCAAGCACCAGTTCAATAGATTCATTGTTCCTACCCCAGACAGCCTCCCTCAAACCATGGTCTGCAATGTAGTATTTCTCATTGGAGACCAGTACCTCCTTGCCTATGAGGTCCTCTCTTTTTACTTGATAGAAAAGAAAAGCCTCCATGGCGAACTTGAGATAATTGAGGATCGTATCCACACTGACTCTTCTATCCTGAGACTTGAAGTATCTCGACAGGGAAGAGGCAGAGAACGTACACCCCATGTTGGACATAACATACGCAATGATTCTCTCAAGCAAATCTATGTCCCTTATATTGTTCCTCTTTGCAATGTCTTTCACCACGACAGACGAAAAAGCATCGGACAGATACACTTTAGATGCGTTTTCATTGTAGTTCAACTCCGACAAGAACGGCATTCCTCCAAACGAAATGAAAGCGTTGAAGCACTCCTTGATGCTCGTTTCGGGAAAAGACTGACGATAAAGGGGAAGGAACTCGCCAAAAGAAAACGGGTAAATGACAAATTCTACATAGCGACCTGCAAGATAAGTACTTAGCTCCGAAGAAAGCAATCTTGCATTTGAACCTGTTATGTAGATATCGCAATCAAGTCTGACTCTCAAAGAGTTGATAGCTTTCTCCCATTCCAAAACCTCTTGGATTTCATCAAAAAAAAGATATACTTTGCCAATAGCGCCTTGAACCCTCTTGCATACATCATTATGCAATGCAGGGGCTTCACAGAGATTTGAAATCGTCAGATCCTCAAAGTTGTATGAGAAGAAATTGGCCTCACTCACACCTTCTCTTACAAGTTCTCTTTTTACAAGTTCAAGCATGACGGATTTTCCACACCTTCGCATCCCAGTCATGACCTTGATAATATCCTTCCCTATAAAAGGTCGGATACGACTCATATACCTCTCACGTTCAATCAACATATACAAACCACCTTTGTATTAAAGGTATATCGATTACAGTCGATAGTAAAGAGTAAATTACACAAATCATCGATTATAGTCGATAAAATTACCTACAAGTGCTGCCTGTCAATAATCGATACCCCATATACAGATAGCAGCTAACAAACTAGATCATTGAGGCAGGGTTGGTTCTCATTGGAATCCGAAGAACGGAAATTGAGATATTGATCAAACCCAACAGGAGTCATGCCGAATTCTTGAGACAAGAAATTCACAACCATTTTGTAGCAAGGAATGGACTCTTGCTTGCAAACGGAATAAAGCCCTTTTTCATGACTCTCTGACATTCGAGCACCCACATATACTGCGGTTGGTTTAATATTTGCAATCAAAGAATGTGTCTTTATATCCTCAGAGGAAAACTCGGAAACAAGTCGCCACTCTTTCTCGTACTCCCAATCTTTTGCTTTTGTAATAACCGCCTTAAAGGAGGACAAGACATCTGGATACACAAGCGCCTGTTGTTCATAACCAATCATTTTGAAAAACGTATTCAGAACGAAAGTCGAGAAGCTCTTTGTACTATCAAAACGATGTTCAGAATAGATTACAGGCGAGATAAAGGAATCTTTTATATCATTGAAAGAAAACCGTATGCTCAATTCTTCATTCTTAGAAAATGCTTGCTTCAAGTCATACTCAAGACAATACCCTGTATGTCCCTTTGCATAATGTCCCCACATAGGGAACGAGGTAGAAGACTCAGAAAAACAAGCGACATTTCTTAACATTCCAGTAAGTCGAAACACCCGAATAAAATCAGCTTCGCTTATAAAAGGTTTGAGATCCTTTCCAATCATGTGCAGGAACTCATCGGACTGAGTAAGAAAGTCCTCGAAACTGCAGTTTGTAGCATCCTCACATATCTGTTTAGCCTTATCCTCCTGCAATACTTTGCAAAGAATCGGCTGTAGTGATTTATCTCTAAGTCCCTCCCAAATCCGCTTTCTGTTTTCTCTACTTTGCATAGAAATGAAGTTGTTCCAAAACGACCTTCTGTCTACACAAGGAGTACACTCAAGAGGATCGTTGAAAGTTAAAATAGAACTTCCCCAAACTTCATTTATTTTCAAATCCGCAGGAAAGCTCTCGTCTTTGAATGACCTATAACGAAACAACTTTGAAGGAATATTACTAACAATCCAAGATTGAATCTTTCGCATACTTTCATTTATTGTTTGTGGATCATCAATACTGGAAAATGAAACGGACTCCAACAAATCAGCAAAAGCTTTGTAGTCAGCCATGTGCACCCCCATCCTTCAATATTTAGACCAATAAGGAAACTTCATTAACCTACCGTCTCCAATTACCATAAGCATACAACAGAACACAAACAAAAAAGTTAAAACTCGGTTATCAAGTCATAGTTTATGGATAAGAATGAGTAAAAGAACGCAAACAAACTTATTTGTACAAATTGGACAAATAAGTTTTAACTAGTTCCACCAAAACAACTTCAAGATCGCCGGGATGCCGCAGTTTGCAACTTTAAAAGCTCTATTCTATCGCATTGAACACACCTTGTCAGGTTTTTCATCACAAGTATTAATCATATAGCTTTTTGACATACCGATTTATATAGGAATTCAACCCTCGACCTTGTCTGGCAAGATTAATTAAATTGTCTACGTGACACCTCCCAGCTTTGGCACATGAATATCTATAAACCTTTGGAGTCCCAAAGAATTTGACATCGATAAAAGCATGTCCGATATCATATGCTTCAACATTCGAGTTTCCACCAAGATTTGCATACTTTGTCATTTTACACTCCTTTTATACTAATTCGCATCGTTTCAAGCTTTTCGATAAAACTTTCAAAAAGCAGCCAACGGCTCTGTAACCTGAAGTTTCCATCAAACCGTCAATCAAAGCAAACAAACTCGGGACGGCTCAATGGAGGCCTCGGAATCTCATATTACAAAGAGGTAAACCATAAGCTACAAAACTAGGTTATTGGATATCGAGTCAAGGGAAGTTTTTGGTTGGTTCCAAAAACAAACACAAGTAACAAAAGGTATCAAAAGCCATTTTTCTAATTGGCTGCTGCAAATAAATACCGATATTATCATCAATACAAATCAAAGTTGAGAGCTACAGACCTAAACACTGAACCCATCGTTCTTTTCAAGGTACTCACTGAACGATGGATATCCCAACCTTCTACGCGCTTTGCAATCTCCTCTTGGACGGGAACAGTTCGTTGTATTCTTCTTTGGGAATGCCAATTCTACAAAGCAAACCTAAATCACTAGTGCTCACTTCCTCATATAGTTTTCAGTTCTGCTGTCAGCTTCAAAAAGGCCCCCTTGTTTTTGGACTAGTCCAAACTTCGTGGGTCACATCATTTCAATCAAGCAGTCTCTCAACCACCTTGTAGACCTCAGTACTTGGTGTAAATCCAACAGTGTGAGGAGCCCCACCATTTCCAAGGCAGTGATCCTCTAGTTTCTTGGCATTTAGAATGGCAGTACCAATTCTCTCAAACGTTTGACCAAGTACAGTCTCGCAATTCTTCGAATAAGTGGGAAGTTCTTTTTTCAAAGAAGCTACAACTTCATTCGATGAAGAATACTGTCTTGTAGACCAAGAAAAATGAAGGAGAAACCACAATTCAAAACAAGGTGAAGATACAACCTGAAAGACTTCCTTTGTAGCCAGTTCATCAGCCAATCGAATCTGAATATCTTTTGAAGCATCGCAATCAGTATCAATCAAGCTAATGCCAACGTCTCCGTGGAAAGAAGACAAACCCAATGATGAGAATTGCCTCTTTAGGTTTTTCATCATTTTTATAGGATCCGTATCATTCCCAGAAACAAATCTTATACGGTATTTTTCAGATGGAAAGGACCTGAAATAGTTCGTTTCCGTCCTATTCTCACCTTCTGCAACAATTAACATGATGCTCTTTCTTTTACGTGTATTTGAATTTCTCTTCTTTGGAACATACCCATACTTATTTCTCATAGAGGACCTCTACTTGATGTCTGGAATCGCATCGTACCTACCAAGAAGATAGGCCTTTCGTACATCGGTGCGTTTCCTTTCCGAAAATTCATCAAGAGAATAAAGCTCAGAAATACCAGTCGAATTTTTCTTATCGACAAAATAAACCTGGTCGCGTCTGACAATGTTCAAATCCAGCAACTCTGTAGTCTGTGTTGAGACGATAAGTTGAGAATGATTTTTGTTGATTTCAGGGTTGTTGAACAAGTCAACAATATAGATAACGAGCAAAGGATGTAGACTTGCATCAAATTCGTCAATGCATACGACCTCTCCAGTCTCAAAAGCCTTTTTCAGAATTGGACTCAGAAAGAACAGGCTTCTAGTTCCAAGGGATTCTTCACTGAAATCCAAAGAAAAAGGCCTTTCTTCGCCACTGACGTCCACATTGTGGATGGTTTTGATTTTCACAGCCAGGTTCGACAAGTTATCAAACCCTGAAAAAGCAGGCCTAAGTTGTTCAGGAAGCGAATTGAGGAACTGTTCTTTAGACTCATTCATTGTCTCCAACTCATAATCGGAGATGTTTATATCGGCTTTCTGAAGCAAATTGGTAGTAAACCTTTTAAGCGAATGGTCTTCGTCATTTGCAAACATTGGACCCGTAAGATGCAGAACATCAGCAAAGTTATTTGAGTAGGTATTGATTCCACTGAAGAACCACATAAGGGGAACCCTAGTCTCCTTGCAATTCCAAGCAGTGGCCGTTGCCAGAAAGAGTTTGTTCGATGTATTCCTTTCAACGTAAGGTTTAAGGCTCTTCTCGTAGACAGATGTAAATGAATACTCATCGCCTTGACGTTCAAATACCTTTGAAGCTTTTGCAGTGTTGTATACATACAAGTATTCGCTGACTATGCGCTGATTCGTTGCAGAAAACCCGTATACATATCTTTTACTTTCAGCAATGAATACAAATTCAAACCGAGTAGGAACAGAGTAGGCGTCAGCTAGGAACTTATATGGCACGATATGAACAAGAGGTTGTCCAACCTGTCTTGCATTGGACTCTCGAATCGTCAGAACAGCAGCAGTCATCGCAAGGAAGATGTTGGACTTTCCAGAAGCATTTGCACCAAAGATTAAAGCCCCATTTAGAACATGGTTCTTCTCAATGAGCGTAACATTGTTTGGATGGTCATGATCAGCCGATGCTTCCAAAGATAAGACAACCTCATTTTTTATAGATTTAAAGTTTTCGACACTAAATTGCAGCAACATATTTCACCCTCTGACAATAACAACAATACTAATAAAAAATCTTTTTTTCAACTTATTTATCATTTTTTAGCCATATTATGGCAAAAATTTCCAAAATAAGTTTAAAAAGAGGACCATTACACCTAAATAGGATTAACCCCAAAAACTACTTTGAGAATATAAACTCAAAGAGACAAAAACTTCATTTACAGTTTAAAAGCAATCCACCAAACTTGTTATAACATGGTTCAACTACAGACAGATGAACGAAGTGTACCTCCCCTTCCACACACAGGACCCGAAATGGTGCATCCGAAGCCTATTGGAAATCAAAAACCTAGACGAAAGCATCTTCGACAACAACGCAAGGCTGAAATAAGTAATCAGAAACAAACACCGATATCCTTGAAACAACATTCAAGAACCTTGACGAAGCAATACTACAGTATTATTTTAAAAACAAGAAAACCAATACCACGGTATTACTTTCAAGAGGCACCTATGAAACAGGAAATAACCATATACCACGGCTCTCAACAAATCGTTGATGTGCCTAAGTTCGGTATCGGGAAAAAATACAATGACTACGGACAGGGCTTTTACTGCACAGAGAACAACGAACTTGCAAAAGAATGGGCCTGCCCTATTAAAAATGATGGCTATTCAAACGAATATCATTTGGACCTTGAAGGACTGAATGTAATGCACCTAACAAAAGGAGAATTCAACGTCCTGAACTGGCTTTCCGTGTTGCTCGCCAACAGGAAGTTCGACATTACTTCTCCAATAGGCAACAACGCACGGGAGTTCATTCTGAATCGCTTTATGCCGGAAACAACCAATGTCGATGTGATGATTGGTTATCGTGCCGATGATTCCTATTTTTCCTTTGCAGAAGACTTCGTGAACAACACAATCTCATTGAAAGACCTAAACAATGCAATGAGGCTCGGTACGCTGGGCGAACAGGTTGTACTACTTTCAGAACGCTCCTTTGAGCAAATTAAATTCATCGACTACGAAGTTGCCGACTATCGCGAATACTACTTCAAGCGAGCCAAGCGGGACCAAAGTGCACGAGCTGCTTACGCAAACCATAAAAAAACCTTGCATCAACTCATGGGCGATATTTTTGTCCTGGATATCATAAGGGAGGATATGAGAGATGACGACCCACGCTTACAGTCAGTTATATCTGAGTAAGTCTTCCCGTGCTGTAGGCAATATGCTTCACGATGCTGTAATCGAATTTGGCATGGACGGCGAAGACTTCTTGGACCGCTTTATTCAATCCAACATTGCAGAGGAAATAGAGAGCGGCAATCCTAAATACATTGCAGGAAAAAGTGGTTTGGAACTTTTCTTAGAGGTAATGGAAAAGACCACAGGAAAAGCCTACGATGCAGAACTTGTCGAGAGCTATGAAAGAAGTCCTGTCTACTGGGTAGGATGGATGCTTACACATTACCAGTGGTACTCCAGTCACACATTCAAGAGCATCATCGACACAGTTCCGTACAACGAACTTCTAGGACTTTACGGAACACTCCATGAAGCGGACATCGAAAAAAGCTATGAAGTCCTTGATGCCCATCTTGAAAGAAACGAAAGTAAGCTGAAAACGACAAGAAAGCATTGCGGCTTAACGCAAGAAGATCTTGCCAATGAATCCAGAGTTTCCCTCAATACCATACGCGCCTATGAACGGAAAAGCAAAGACATCAACAAAGCGCAATCCGATATCGTACTGCGTCTCGCCAGAGCCTTGAAGTGCAACATGACCGACCTGCTGGATTGACCATAACGTTCTCGAATCAAGGTCCAGCATCCACTGAAAGAGGATGTTCACTCCCCTACACCTAACCACGCAACCACATCCAAAAACACGACTATACTTGGCAGCTAAAGCAAAAACA
>SAMEA104315420__coassemble_1475_pt1 | contig 10526 bp, 8 predicted proteins | sample SAMEA104315420__metabat2_high_PE_020 | metagenome-assembled genome bin SAMEA104315420 (sample SAMEA104315420) | gut metagenome | biome: Monkey gut; feature: monkey-associated habitat; material: faeces | place: China | collected 2013 | reverse complement strand
CATACTTTTGCTGATATATTCGAAGTTGGTTCTGATAACGAGTCTGTTGCTATCCGTAAAATAGTAATTCCAATTATTCAGAGGGACTATGCACAAGGTCGGAAAGATCCTGGAATCGAACGCATAAGGGAAAGATTCTTGGAGTCCCTGTATTCCGCTGTTGTAGAGAAACCCATCACATTGGATTTTATTTATGGAGATGTTGATGAAAAAGGAGTAATGACTCCTCTTGACGGGCAACAAAGACTAACGACTTTGTTTTTGCTTTACTGGTATGCGGCTCGAAAAGAGAATGTCCCTGAAACGGAGTGTCTTTTTCTTAAAGGTTTTTCTTATGAAACAAGACCCAGCGCTAGGGATTTTTGTTTAGAACTGATTGAATTTCATCCTTCATTTTCGGGTTCCCTTTCCAATGAAATAATCAATCAACCCTGGTTCCCTTTGGATTGGAAGAAGGATGCAACTGTGAGTTCTATGCTGGTAATGTTGGATTCTGTTAATTCAAAGTTCTCTCAAGTGGAAGGACTGTGGGAAAAACTCAAAGCTGGGGCTATCAGTTTTTATTTCTTGCCAATAAATGAAATGGGGTTGACAGACGACCTTTATATCAAAATGAATTCAAGAGGGAAACCTCTTACATTATTTGAACACTTTAAAGCGGAGCTGGAAGGGGAAATAAGAAAACAGTCCTCAATTGCTTCCTCTAGAATTGCTGGAAAGATTGATGGAGAATGGACGGATTTGTTGTGGAAATATCGAGCAGAAGATTCCACAACAGACAATGAATTTCTTAGGTATTTTAGATTTGTCTGTGCTGTTATTTGCTATAAAAACGGAGAATCACCTCGATTCTATTCCTCTGACATCTTTTCTCTTGTTGGAGAGCTCTTTTCTTCTGTGAAGAACATAGAACTTCTAGAGTCTTTTTTTGACTGTTGGTGTGGTGGTTTTTCCATAGATGAGTTCCTTGCGTCTTTTATGACTCATGAGCATGAAAATGGGAAAATTCTTGTCGATGAAAGGGCTAAAATTGATATTTTGGAGGATTGCTTGCATTCCGAAGACTTCCCAATGAATAGGTTTTTGCTTTTGTATTCTATCGTTGTTTATCTTCAGAACAAGGATGCCGTTGGTGATGCTTTTGGCCGAAGAATAAGAATAGTGAATAATCTAATTCAGAATTCTGAAGATGAAATTGCTGAAAGGGTTTCGGGAAACAGAATTCCTGCAATCTTGTCCCAAATTGATTCAATTATTCTTACGGGTAAAATAGACGACTCAATCGCTCTCAATTTCAATGGACACCAACTACAGGAAGAAAAGGAAAAAATTTGTTTTCTTGCCACATCGAACTCTCAGTCTGATATTGAAAGGCTGTTTAAGTTGGAGGACCATGATTTGTTGCATGGACAAATAGGTATTGTGGGTCTGGACAATCTTGACAAGGTTGAAGCCTTCTATACCCTGTTTGATTGTGATTGGGACAAGGTGGATTGCGCTCTTATGTCTATTGGGAACTATTCTCAATATGAGGGAAGAAACCATCTTTACCAGTTTGGGTCTTCTTCACGAAGGGATTCTTGGATTAAATTGTTCCATAGGAGTTCTTATGAAGGGTTTGATAATACTCATAAGATTTTGATAGACCTGTTGAAAACGTGTTCCTCTTTTACAAATGACGTTTTACAGAAAAAGATAGATGATTTCCTCTTCAGAATGGAAGAAAAGCACTCCTTTAGTTTCCAGTATTACTATGTCAAATACAATGAATTCAGGCCTGGTGCCTATGGACAGTATCGTAATGAAGATGCTTCGGAGAGCCCATATCTTTACACTGTATTACAAACCAGTGTGAATTTGTCTTCAAACTCATATATGCCTTATCTTTGGTGTGCGGATGAAGCGCATGTTGATAGGACTTGGTATGGGCAACGTTTAACCTTTCCTTCTGGTTTGTATATCATTTGTGAAAACGATTCTTACAAGATTCTGAGAACAGAAGATGATTCTGAAGTTGATATGTTGTCAATTAAACAAGAAGGTGGTATTGATTGCGAGGACAGGATTCTTCTTCTCAAAGAATACTTGAAAGGGTGAGTTTCGTTGACGTTTGACGAATACAGTAGCTTGTGTTTGGATATAAGTAGAAAATGATGTCTGTTGACTATTCTAAGCTTAAGTCGGGCATGAGTACCTATATGAAAGCCGTCTCTGAAGACTATGAGACTGTGGTTGTAACCAGAAAGGGAGAGGGTGGAAACGTTGTGATAATCAACGAAGACGCGTTCAACAATCTCATTGAAAACACCTACATTAGGGCGGACTCTGCCAATTATTCTTGGTTGATTGAATCAAAGAAGCAATTGGAGGAAGGGAAAGCCCAAGAGGTGCAAGAGGTGAAAGAGCCCTGATTCATAAATGTTTTATTGAAATAAGGGTGTCTGGACTACATTTTTTAACCAAGGAAAAGCCTTTTTCCATTGGACTTTCCCTTACAGTTTTCTTACAATTTATTTGACGGCAGAACGAAAACGTGATATAAGATATATTAACCCAATTTCGACTTATGATATTGGGGTTTTTTTATGATAGGAGCATCCAATTGGACCGCGAAGCTATACCATCAATTCATTTTTACGATCAGGATTTCGTTGACCTCTATGACAGAGCTTGGGTTTGGATTGATGAGTTTTGGAAGAAGGGATCAGAGGAAAACGGCTTTACCGGCAACTACGTCTCGTACAACGACCAAGAGACGATAGGCCAGTTCGACTGCTGCCTTTCATCTCTCTTCCTCAACTACAGCAATCAGGTCTACTCGCCGTTCGACATGTTGGATTTCTTCTATTCCAAGCAGGAGGAGAACGGTGCCATAAGGGCGCAGTACAGCGTTGCAGACGGCTCTCCTATATTCACTGAAGACAATCCTGAAGGAGTCGTCGTTCCACTCTTTGCATACATCGAGTTCATGTTCTACCATAAGATTGGAAACAAGAAGAGACTCAAGGACATAGTTCCGTTCCTTGAAAACTACTTCAACTGGCTCAAGGCAACCTTCCAGAAGGAGAACGGTCTTTTCAGCGTTCCTATAAGCTCTTGTCTTACGGGCAATGTCCCTAGGGAGAACACAGTCTATCCTGTTGATTTCAACACTCTCATGGCTTTGAATGCCCTCTATATGTCCAACATTGGCGATATCCTGAACGACAAGGAGCTCAGCTTCATGTACAAGAGGCTCTATTTCTCGCTCAAGACCAGGATAAACAACCTCATGTGGGATTCTGAGACCAATTTCTACTATGACCTGGATGCCCAGGAACAGCGCATACCTCTCAAGATGATCGGAGCCTACTGGACTCTCCTTGCTGAGATTCCAAACGACGAAAAGGCTGCATCCATGATAGAGCTCCTCAAGGATCCCAACTACTTTGGTACCGACAATCCGTTCCCAAGCGTGAGCGTAGATTCCCCTTGCTACAAGGAGAACGTCCAGGGATATTGCGGAGCCGTCGTTCCTTCCAATGTCTATTGTGTGGTCAAGGGTCTTGAAAAGTATGGAGAACATGTATTTGCACGTGAATGCGCCATAAGGCATGTCTACTTCATGCTCGATACCCTACATCCAGAGGAAGGAAAGACTGGTGATGTCTGGGAGGCTTATCTTCCAACCAAGGAAGGGACTCCTGCAGCTGATGGGGATTTCCCAAGAAGGAAGTTTCTTCCTCAGGTCTGTCTTGTGACGATAACCCTCATGATTGAGGATATAATAGGACTTGATGTATCGCTTCCAAGAAAGACAGTCTACTGGATGGTTCCAAACCTCGAAGTCATGGGAATAGAAAAGCTTTCGCTCAAGAGGAACCTAATCACTATTCTTAGCAACAAGAACGCAAGAGGTTGGGAGATAAGGCTTGAAAGTGAGAAGCTCTATTACTTCACGATAGAGATCATCGATGAAAAAAAGAAGAAGACACTGCCTATTCCTAGCGGCAAGTGCTCCATGCTTATTGACAAACTCTGATGGGATGGCTTGGTAAGATAATAGGCGGAACCTTAGGGTTCTTTCTTGGCGGACCGCTTGGCCTTATAGCTGGTGCGGTCTTTGGCCACATGATAGACAAAAGTTCTGAGTTTGAAGAATCAAATGATTCCCAGGATTACCAGAGAACTCAAAACGATGGCTCAAACTACTCGCAAAACGACTATTCTAGGCGCTTCTTCTTCAATACAGGCTATGGAAGATCCCAGATGGTGTTCTTTGTTGGAGCCTTCTCCATGCTTGCAAAGCTTGCATCGGCCGATGGCACTGTAAGCGAGAACGCAAAGCGAAAGGCGAGTTCATGGTCAACGACCTGCACCTTGCTGGTCAGAGCTACTACAATGCGGTGAACATCTTCAACAATGCCTTGGAGCAGAGCGTAACATTCGAGAGCCTTGCCGACCAGTTCTACAGCAATTTCAGAAACTCCCCATCAATCCTGCAGCTCATGATCGATATCTTCTACAGGGTTGCAAATGCAGACGGCGTCGTTTCCAAGAACGAGGAAAGGCTCATCGAGCACGCAGGTTCCAGATCCCTCAGTCCGTTCTTGACAGCATCAAACTCCGCTACGGAGTCTCAAGCACCCCTTCAAAGGCCTATGCCGTCCTAGGCCTTACCGAGAGCGCAACAGAGGCCGAAATCAAAAAGGCATACAGAAAGCTCATCCTCGAATTCCATCCCGATACCGTTGCGGCCAAGGGCATGGCGGACGAATTCAAGGAATATGCGACGAAGAAGTTCCGTGAAATCCAGGAAGCCTACGAGCTCATCTGCAAGGAACGCGGGATAAAGTAAATACTACAGCTTCACCCTTCCTCTGAACGAGCGGGTCAGGGTTGTTCTGTCTGCGTATTCAAGATCTCCGCCAATGGGAAGTCCTGACGCAAGGCGTGTGAGGTTGAGCTCTGGATGGCTTTTGAGGACGTGCCTTATGTACAAGGCCGTTGTGTCGCCTTCCTCCGTTGGATTCGTTGCAATGATTATCTCTGAGAAGGATCCGGCCTCTATGCGTTCCATGAGCTTTCCAAAGCTAAGATCTTCAGGGCCAACGCCGTTGAGAGGGTTGATTGCACCTCCAAGCACATGGAAAAGACCGTTGTAGGCACCAGATGCTTGTATTGTCATGACATCCTGCGGTTGTTCCACAATGCATAGCATGGACCTGTCCCTTGTCGTGTCCGTGCATACAGGGCAGGGGTCTGTCTCTGTGAATGAACCGCATATCGAGCAGGGATGCACCTTCTCCTGAATTGTGGCTATGTCCTCAGCCAGCAGTCTGTTATAGTCCTTTGGCGTCTTTATGAGCGAGAATGCGATGCGTGACGCACTTTTTGGTCCTACTCCGGGAAGGCGGGAGAGGAGCTTTGTCAGATTCTCCAATGCTGTCATATTCCGTACTGCGAGAGGGCCTGTCCCGCCTCCTGTGAGATCCTGTCCTTCACGTTCTTCAGAGCTGTGTTCACAGCCGATGCCACAAGGACCTCAAGCATTGCCTTGTTCTGCTCCGTTACAAGCGATGGATCTATCTTGAGGCTTTCAATCTCCATGTTTCCGTTTGCAACGGCTTCTATCATGTTGCCGTATGCATAGCCGCTGCACTTTATTGTGGCTACCTTGGCCTTCATCTCCTCGGCCTGGCTTTTTATCTTGTCCATGTTCTTGAAAAGTTCGAATGGGTTCATATCTTCTCCTCTCTGCCGTCAAAGGCAAGAATCAAATCGTTTATCAGGTTCTTTCTCTCCTCTTCCAAGGCGTTCATCGTCTTCACTTGGGTTGGAGCTGCACCTTGGATGGGTACAGCTGCCTGCGGTTCTGGTTTTGGGGGTGTTTGTACAGGCTGTGCCTTTGCTGGAGTCTCTGGAGGGACTGCCTCGTTCAAAGGTGCCTGAACAGCCGGTTCTGGCTGAGGCTGCGTTTCGTTCCTTTCTGACAGCGCCAGCACTACGTTCACCTGGGCTCCAAGCTTTGCCGATACATCGTCCTTTACCTTTTGAAGGCTTCTGAGTGCAAGTTGATAGAATAATTTGTTTGCAAAACAAAGAACTAGGCCATCGTCTTCGTTTTTAACATCCACGACTCCCTGGGGGAGGACTCCTTTGAGGCCTTCCAGAGTTGGCTGTGCCCCGTGTACCTTTTCCTCCTCGTGCGGTGTTTCAACAGCTGGCGCAACCACTGGTTGCGGTTCTTGGACAACAGGTTGTGCATTGCTGGATTCTGGAGTCGTCGTTGGCGCAGGGGATGAGCTTTTCTTTGAAGGGGCGGTCTCAGGGACATCGGTCTTTGGGGTGGTTGTCTGTAGAGGTGTCGCTACCTGTGGCTCTATTGATTTCTGGTCGGCAAGTGCTGGGTTGAGTGGTGTGATGGTGCCTGTGACGAGGTCGTTCTTGAGTCGTGCCAGCTGTTCCAATACACTTGCATTTGATGCCACATATCGTAGGCGTGACAGTTTGGAGACTGCAAGTTCGAGTTCGAAGCGCGGGTTGAGTGAATAGCGGATATCCCGGTAGAGGTTCAGAAAAAGATCGAGGCCTGCTTCCAATTGCTCTTCGTTGAAGGCAGTCCTTATCTCTGGCGGAAAGGATTCCATGCGTTCGCCAAGGACGTTCTCGCTCTTCACCCCTTCCTTGATGAGAAGAAGGGTCCTGAAGTAGTCCGTGAAGTCCTTGATGACCTGCTCTGTGCTGACTCCCTTGGCCAATAGGTCGTTGACCTTGTCCATTGCGGCGCTCTGCCTGCGTGAGAGGATGTCAGCCATGATCTGGCCTATGCGCTCCATGCCCACGACTCCAAGCTTCTCACGGATCTTGTCCAAGGTTATCTCTCCGTTGGAGAACGATACGACCTGGTCGAAGAGGGTGTAGGCATCCCTCATTGAACCTGTGGCTTCCTTTGCAATCCAGAAGAGGGCGTCCTTGTCTGCCTTTATGCCCATTTCCTGAGCCGCATCTCCAAGGAGTTTCTCTATGGTTTCAAGAGGGATCAGCTGGAAGTTGAACTGCTGGCAGCGGCTTCTTATGGTGGCGGGGACCCTTTGGGTCTCTGTCGTGGCGAAGATGAAGACGACGTACTCAGGTGGTTCCTCAATGGTCTTTAGAAGTGCATTGAATGCGCTTTGGGACAGCATGTGGACTTCGTCTATTATGTATATCTTGTAGCGGGACGACGTTGGAGGGAAGAGGACTTCCTCCTTTATGGCTCTTACATCGTTTACGCCGGTGTTGCTGGCTCCGTCTATCTCTATTACGTCAAGGCTGCTTCCCTTTGCAATCCCCTTGCAGTTGTCGCATTCGCCGCATGGTGTGGCGGTTGGACCATGGACGCAGTTTAGGGCTTTTGCGAGAAGTCGCGCGCTTGTCGTCTTTCCTACACCTCTTGGGCCGCTGAAAAGGTATGCATGGGCGATGCGTCCCTGCTCGATTGCATTCTTGAGTGTAGATACCACGAACTCCTGTCCTGCAAGGCTTTCGAACTGCTGTGGTCTTCTTCTTGTTGCTGTTACTTCGTACGCCATGGTTCAATGATAGCAAAAGTTGCTCCAAAAAACTACTTGAATGCTAGGTGAAATGAAGTATAATCATCCTTAGCTTATTATTCTCAAAGGGGTGGTTTTTCGCCGCCTTCTTTGGAGTAAAGGGGGAACAAATGAAAAAACTTACAGTTGTTCTGCTCGTTCTTGCTGTCATCTGCACAAGCGTATTCGCTCAGGCTGCAGCTGAAGCCACAACAGGAACCACAGTGGAAGGTTACGATGCAGCTCTCGTTGCAGCAGCTCAGGCTGAGGGCGAGCTCGTCGTCTATGGCTCTTGCGAGGAGGAGTACCTTGCAGCGGCTTGCGAGCATTTCCAGGAACTCTTCGGAATCAAGACGACCTATCAGCGCCTTTCAACAGGTGAGGTCCAGGCCAAGATCGAGGAAGAGAACGGCAATCCATCCGCAGACGTTTGGTTCGGCGGTACGACAGACCCTTACAACGTCGTAGCAGCGGAAGGTCTCCTTGAGAGATACGATGCAGTCAATGCAAAGCACATTGCAAAGCCTGTCTACAAGCATGCTGACAACCTTTGGTACGGAATCTACACAGGTCTCCTTGGATTCATGTACAACAAGGACGAACTCACAAGAATGGGTCTTGAGGCTCCACAGGATTTCCCGGATCTCCTCAAGCCTGAGTACAAGGGTCTTGTATGGCTTTCCAACTACAACACTGCTGGAACGGCAAAGCTTGTCATCAACACAGTCATCCAGAAGTACGGCCACGATGCTGGCATCCAGTACCTCGTTGACCTGGATAAGAACATCGAAGTCTACACGAAGTCCGGTTCCGGTCCTTCCAAGAACGTTGGAACAGGCGAGTGCGTCATTGGCATTGGCTTCCTCCATGACGGTATCTATCAGATCGTTGACAACGGCTACGACAACATTGGTCTCGTGATTCCATCAAGCGGCACGACATGCGAGATTGGTGCAACTGCAATCTTCAAGGGCGCAAAGCATCAGAACGCAGCAAAGCTCTGGATCGAGTATGCTCTCAGCCCAGACTGCGTGAACCTTGCCAAGGAGAACGGATCCTACCAGTTCCTCGTTCTCGACAACGCAGAGCAGCCACAGGTTGCATACGAGTTTGGTCTTGATCCAAACAACGTCATCGACTACGACTTCGATGATGCAACGGCAAACATCAAGACATACATCCAGGAAGTCATGGATGCTCTTGCAAACGCCGGTGCAGCAACAGGCGACACAACAAGGTTCCAGGTCAAGTAACTGGACTTTTTGTGATTGACATAGGTGTTTGTCATGATGAGGATGGTGGCAGGTGCTGCCATCCTCATTTCGTTTTGGAGGAGTTTCCTGGAATCCTTGTTGCTCCGGATTCCGTAGTTGTTGGAAACCCTTCCGTGATACAAAGGAGGGTTTATGGCTAGAGGACAAGGTGCTTCCCTTGACAAGAAAAAGCTCTTGGCGGACCCCATACTGGTTACAACCATAGTATTGCTCATAACTTTTCTGACCCTTTTCATTCTGTATCCGCTTGCAATCCTGCTTGTGGACAGCTTCGTTGGTGACGGAGGGTTCTCCTTCTCCGTTTTCAAAAGGGTCTTCAAGATGCCTAAGTTCACTACTGCAATAACCAACACGCTCAAGGTTGGATTCGTCGTAGGCATCATTGCAACCGCAGTAGGACTTCTCTTTGCATACGTAGAGGTATACGTGAGGATAGGCAAATTTGCAGGAGGACTTTTCAAGGTCGTCTCCATGCTGCCTGTCGTCTCTCCTCCGTTCGTGCTTTCCCTTTCCATGATAATGCTCTTTGGAAAGGCTGGAATCATAACGAGATATATCTTCAACATATATGACAACAGCGTCTACGGATTCTGGGGGATTGCAATAGTCCAGTCCCTTACGTTCTTCCCTGTCTGCTACATGATGTTCAGGGGGCTTCTCAAGAACATAGACCCATCGCTGGAGGAAGCTGCCCGCGACATGGGCGCAAGCCGCATGAAGGTCTTCACGAGCGTCACGCTTCCGCTTCTTCTTCCTGGTATTGGAAATGCGTTCCTTGTCACATTCATAGAGTCGATTGCTGACTTTGCCAACCCTATGATAATTGGAGGAAGCTACGATACCTTGGCAACGACGATCTACCTTCAGATAACAGGTGCATACGACAAGGCCGGAGCCGCTGCAATGGCAGTTGTCCTTTTGTGCATAACACTTGCAATGTTCATCGTCCAAAAATACGTCCTTGAAGCCAAGTCCACGGCAACTCTCACAGGAAAGGCTTCTAGAGGAAGGATGCTCATAGAGGACAAGAGCGTGAGGATTCCCCTTACAGTCCTGTGCTCCCTTGGCGCAATGTTCGTAATACTCATGTACATTTGCGTTCCAATTGGTGCTTTGTTCCCCACCTGGGGCTACAAGTTCTTCCCGTTGACGCTCAAGTGGTTCAAGCTCGTCTTCACCCGCTACAAGGGTTTCAAGGCTTTTGGCGACTCCTTTAGGCTTTCTTTGATTGCAGCTCCTATCACGGCATTGCTTTCAATGATAATCTCTTACCTCGTTGTAAAGAGAAAATTCAAGGCCAAAGGCTTCATAGAGGCTGTTTCCATGCTTGCCATGGCTGTTCCTGGAACGGTACTTGGCGTTGGATACATCCGTGGTTTCAGCGGAGGTCTCTTCCACACTGGAATACTTCAGGGACTCTATGGAACAGGCCTCATCCTTGTGATAGTCTTTGTCATAAGGTCCCTTCCTACTGGAACGCGAAGCGGAATAGCGGCTTTGCGGCAGATAGACAAATCCATAGAGGAATCGGCCTATGACATGGGTGCCGATAGCTTCAAGGTGTTCACCTCGGTGACGTTGCCGCTTATCAAGGATTCGTTCCTAAGTGGCCTTGTCACAGCGTTCGTAAGGAGCATCACGGCAATATCGGCTATAATCCTGCTCGTCACGCCGCAGTACCTGCTCATTACCGTCCAGA
>SAMEA104315420__coassemble_1448_pt1 | contig 10660 bp, 7 predicted proteins | sample SAMEA104315420__metabat2_high_PE_020 | metagenome-assembled genome bin SAMEA104315420 (sample SAMEA104315420) | gut metagenome | biome: Monkey gut; feature: monkey-associated habitat; material: faeces | place: China | collected 2013 | reverse complement strand
TTGGTTCTTCACGTTTTCCTCGGGGATGAACCTCTGACGGATGGAATCGAGAGATACCTTATGAGGGTGAAGAAGTAGTCCTCGTTGCGGTAGCCGTAGCCGACCCTCTTGGAGACCTTGACCTTGTTGTTGAACCCCTCCAGCCTGCCTGTGGAGATGTTGTGCCTTGCATGTGCCACAAGCCCGTCGAGGCGTTTCTCCTTGAGCCTTGCGAACCTCACAAGGGCGGGTACCCCACTTGCCTTGGCACCCTCGAACCATGCCGTCCATCCACGCATGGCCTCGTCGGGGTCCTTGAGTTCGAAGAGCCTGGACATCTCCTCCTTCATCGCATGGCACAATGCAAGGTCGCTGTGGCTGTCCAGAATCGCATTCAGGACTTCGACCTTCGCAGGAGGGAGGCTGTCTCCATTTGCAAGCAGCGTCCATCTGGCGCCCTTGACGGTGGAGTACAGGCGGTTTTCCTCAATCGCATCGGATCTGAGGCGTCTGCGTTCCCCGGCGTCGATCTCCTGTGCGGAGGCTTCGAGAAGCTCCTTCGACCTCTGCCTGTGGGCTCTGGCTTCATCCAGCCTCACTGCGCCGAGCACGTCCCTGCCGAACTGAGCCTGCATGTGGTAGCGGTCGTAGACTATCTCGGCGTTCGGCAGATGCCTCCTTACAAGGACGTTGTAGGATGCGTTCATGTCCATCGCAACCGCTTCCACCTCAGAGAGACAGCTCAGATCGAACTCTTCGAAGAACCTGGCGAAGTCGGCCTTCGACCTTCCTCTGCCAACCCAAAGCACGTCGCCTTCCACAAGGTCCATCACGCATGTGGCGTACCTGTGGCCCTTGTGGAGGGCGAACTCGTCGACCGCAAGATACCTTGGCCTGTAGTCCTTGTCGCGAAGCTCCTTCCTCCTCCAGTCCAAGGCCTCGTTCATCGCCGATTCGTGGATCCTTCTGATGGTGTCCCAGTGGAAGCCCGTGATTTCATGGACAGCCGAGATCGGCAGCCTCCAGCGAAGCAGCTCCTGCACCCACCTGGCCGCACGGTATGTGATCCTGGTCCCCGGATACCTCATGCAGACGTCTTCGCTGAAGCTCCCGCCGCAGCGTGTGCATCTGTATCTGTGGTGCTCAACCTCAAGCTCCAGGGGGACGCCGAACCACAGCGGCATGTCCTTCAACGTCGTGCAGGCCTTGTCGTAGACGTGGACCCTGCCTCCACAGAAGGGGCAGACCGCTTCATCGATTCCCTGATTGCTCCTGAACAGCAGCACCGACCTGTCTTCGCCCATGTCGAACCGATTGCACTCGAACTGTTGGCATGAAAGGTGTATTTGGATATTCTTGTCTATGAGCATGTGGTGTTCCTCTTGTCGTTTTCGTCAGACTGACTTTAGAACCTACATGCTCTCTTTTTCAATCACCTCGATCTGCAATCCCCCAACTTTCCGTGAAGAACCAAACAATTAATACTCAAATCCGACAATATTTGAAGAATTCATCCGATAAAATTCAAACAATCTAAGATGGATTCATCTCAAGATGAACCCTTGTCATTTCTTGAACACGAAGGCTTCCTTCACCTTCTTGCAGCGTTTGAGAAGTATCCTATTCTCTTCAAAGTTCATTGAGTATGGAACAACGGCCTTGTCAAAGCCCATCTCGTATGCAGCCTTGAGTCTGCGGTCGCCGTAGTTGACAGGCCTCACCTCTCCTGCAAGGCTGAGCTCGCCAAAGCAGACCATCTTTGGAGGCAGGCTCTGTCCGCTGCATGCAGACCACAAAGCAAGCGCCAATGCAAGTTCCACGGACACTTCGTTGACCTTGACGCCACCTGCAATGTTCACATAGATGTCCTTGTCTGCCAGCCTGACGGCCCCATGTCGCTCCAGAATCGCGGCGATACGCGTCACCCTAGAGTTATCTATCTTATCCGAATAAACGCGACTGTAGCCGCTTTTTGCGTCCACCACGAGAGCTTGGACCTCAACTATGAACGTTCTAGACCCCTCGGTGATAGCGGTATAGGCGATTCCTGGCGGCAGCTCACCATCCTGACGCTCTGAAACGAAGAAGCTGGTAGGGTCCTTCACCCCCTCAAGCCCTCCGCCGGTCATGTTGAATATGCCAATCTCATCAACCGAGCCAAACCTGTTCTTGGCGGCCCTGATTAGCCTCACACCCATGGAAGCCTGCTCGAAATACAACACGGTATCCACCATGTGCTCTATAATCTTTGGCCCAGCGAGCGTCCCCTCCTTGGTGACGTGTCCAATAAGGAAGACCGATGTCCCTATGCGTTTACAAAGCCCTGTGACCTCCATACAGCATGTACGTATCTGCGTCACGGATCCAGGAGTCGAAGTGAACTCCTGCGAATACAGGGTCTGCAGTGAATCGAGGACGACAATCTGAGGCTTTTCTTCCTCAAGGACATGCAGGATTCTGTCAAGCTTCGTCTCGCACAGTATGTTTATCCTATCCAAGGTGAGTCCAAGCCTCTCCGCCCTTTGACGAACCTGACTGGCGCTCTCTTCACCGGACACATAAAGGACCTTTCTCTTGTCGGAGCATCCAGCCACGACCTGAAGCATAAGGGTGGATTTTCCAATGCCGGGTTCGCCTCCTACGAGAACCGAGCTGGCACGGACGATTCCGCCTCCAAGGACCCTGTCCAGTTCATCTATTCCGCTTCCAAAACGGAACTCACTTTCATAAGGGACCTGCGAAAGGGGTACTGAATTTGTTTGTATGGAATCCTTACTAATTTTCTTTGACTTTTCTATCTTCTCTTCTGTAAAGGAATTCCAAGAATTACAGTCAGGACATCTTCCAAGCCATTTGGAACTGGTATAGCCACATTGGGAACAAATGAATTGAGTTGCACCTTCCTTCATGTAAGAACTCCTTACTAACTTTTTTAGTGTTTGGAATCACGGAATTCTCCAAACGTTTCACGAAAAACGATATAGGTAAAAACAAAAACCCGCAACATCCAAGACGATCCAAACACATTGAAAAACGTCTTTTTCGTGCGGGTTTCATGAAAATGGAACAAAGATTGTTGGGAAGCTATCCTAACCAATTAGAAATCAAGCAGCTCCACATCAAAGATAAGGTATGAATTGGGTGGAATGATTCCTGGATATCCATGCACTCCATAGCCAAGCTCTGGTGGGATTATGAGGGTTCTCTTCTCTCCCTTGCTCATCGTTTGAAGGGCCTCGTTCCAACCTTCTATAACCTGTCCTACAGCAAACTTCGCAGGCTCGCCTCTGTGGACGGAGGAATCGAACATTCTTCCATCAAGAAGCGTTCCAGTGTAGTGGACAGTGACTTCCTGACCATACTTTGGATGGCCCTTGCCATCACCTTCCTTCAGCACTACATACTGCAAACCGCTAGGTGTTTTCTTTGCGTTTGGCCAACGGTTTGCAATCTCCTTTTCAATCTTCTCAATCTCGTTCTTCCTGCGCTCCATGGCCTTCTTTGCAGCATCCTGGACGAGCTTTGCGAAGATCTCCTTCGTGACCTTGAAATTCTTTGCGTCATCGCCTATACGCTCAATTGTGATGTCGTTTATCCTGTCACCCTGCTTTATGGAGTTTACGACATCCTGACCTTCGACGACCCTTCCAAAGACAGAGTGCTTGTCGTTGAGCCAAGGCGTCTTCACATGGGTGATGAAGAACTGGCTGCCGTTAGTACCAGGACCGGCGTTGGCCATACTCATGACACCAGGACCATCGTGTCTGAGGGAGATATCGAACTCGTCCGGGAACGAGTAGCCAGGGCCTCCTGTTCCATCACCCTTTGGACAGCCACCCTGTATCATGAAGTTGTCCACAACCCTGTGGAAATTGAGGCCTTCGTAGAAGTTCTCACCTGGATTCTCAAAATTGAGCTCCCCTTCAACAAGACCAACGAAGTTTGCAACCGTCATTGGAACCTTCTTATACTCAAGCTCAACGACGATCTTTCCTTTCTCCGTATCGATCACAGCATACAAACCATTTTTATCCTTATAACTCATTGTTCTACTCCTTATTATATTTAATTACTTATATTATAAAAAATTATTCGTATAAATCCTCGCCAGGGGCCACGATTTGGAATATTCTTTCAAGCTCTTCCTCAGACGAGAATGGAATGAGTATCTTTCCCTTCTTCATGATGCCGTTCTTGTATTTCCCCTTTATCTCCACCCTACAACCGGTTGCAGAGAGGAATTTCTCCTCAAGCTGGAGTATTTCAGGCGATTTCATAGCACTCTTCGAGGACTTCTCTGGAACTGTCTTTGAAACGGCTCTAATCCCCCTATTGAGGTTTGAAGCCTGCTCCTCAGCCTGGCGTACAGAAAGGTTCTTGTCCATAATCATGTTGTAGAGGATTTCCCTATCTGCAGGGCTTTCCACACTAAGAAGAGCTCTGGCATGTCCAGGGGAGAACTGTCCATTGGAAAGCGAGTCGAGCATCTTCTGTGGAAGATTCAAAAGTCTTACGCTGTTTGTAATGGTTGAACGCCCTTTTCCAACCTTTTTTGCCAATTCATCTTGACTAATTCCTGACTGCGTAAGGAGATACGAGAAAGCTTGAGCCTCTTCGACAGGATTCAGGTTCTCTCTTTGGATATTCTCAATCAAGGAAATCTCCATTCTCTGAAGATCACTGAAAGATCTTACAATAGCAGTAATGGTCCTAAGCCCAGCCATCTTAGAAGCACGATATCTTCTTTCGCCAGCAACAATTATATAGTAATTATCAGCAATTTCCTCCACCAAAATAGGCTGAATCACGCCTTGTGCAGCAATGGAATCCCTCAATTCCATCAGTGCATTTGGATCAAACTGTTTTCTTGGCTGATTTGGATTGGGTTTGATCCTATCTATATCGATTTCCTGGACTTTTGAACCTGTTTCTTCAAGTTTTTTCGTTTCGTAGGAAGAATATTCGTCAATAAGGGAGTTTATTCCTCTACCCAAGCCATGTTTTTTAATTGACACGGTCAAGTACCTCCTTTGCAAGAGCATTGTATGCCTTTGAACCAGAGCAGCTGTTGTCATAGGCGTTTATAGGAAGTCCATGAGACGGAGCTTCGCTAAGACGCACATTCCTTGGAATCTTCGTATCGAACACAAGATCCTTGAAATAAGCCGTTATATCATCGACTACTTCATTATTCAGGTTTGAACGACTTGAATACATCGTAAAAACGATTCCAAGAACCTCAAGTGAAGGATTCAATTGCTTTTTTATGGAAGAGATGGTTCTAAGAAGCAAATTCAAGCCTTCCATAGCAAAATATTCGCACTGCATTGGAATTATGACGCTATCAGCCCAACAAAGGGCGTTCATAGTCACCAAATCCAACGCAGGAGGACAATCTGCAAAGATGAAATCATAGTCATTGGCAATTGGAGCCAAGGCTTCCTTAAGGAAGAACTCTCTCCTATTCTCATCAACAAGCTCAATTGCAAGCCCAGCCATATTGATTCCACCGCTTAAACAGTAGAGATTATTGACAGGAGTGCTCTGAATTGCAGAAAAATCCGCTTCCTCGGCCAAAATCTCATAGATTCCAGGCTTTGAAGTATCAACAGACACAGAACTAGAGAGATTTCCTTGGGAATCAAGGTCAACAAGAAGTACTTTATATCCTTCCTTTGCCAAAGCGGATCCTACATTTACAGCGGTTGTAGTCTTACCTACACCACCTTTTTGGTTTAGAAAGATTATTTTATGTGCCGACATACCAAACATAATAAGACAAAACACTCCAAAAGTCACGCTTTTCTTGACTCTAACTGCTATTTGACACTAAATTACAGCCAAGGAGACCAAATACCATGGAAAATCTTGAACAAAAAGTAAAAGAAGCACTGGAATACATCAGACCATCGCTCCAAAACGATGGTGGAGACATAGAATTTGTCAGACTTGAAGGAAACAAAGTCTATGTAAAACTCAAAGGAGCATGTGCCGGCTGCATGATGGCTCAAATGACATTGAAGAACGGCGTTGAAAGGATGCTGAAATACAACGTAGATGAAAACCTTGAAGTCGAGAACCTTCCATTTGAAGAATAATCAATGTTTCACGTGAAACATCAAAGAAAAAACAAACAAAACCAGGTCAATAAAAGGCCTGGTTTTTTTTATTGCTCAAAAACATCAATGAAAAACAAACTACAAATCCAAAGTTCAAACACAATACATATAATCACAATAATATGTTTCACGTGAAACCATAAAACAATCACCAATCAATCCATCCATAAAACAACATCAAACCAAACAAAACAACAACCCACCTAGCCATTGTTTCCATTTTTTGAATTTACTGGGTCTTTTTTTGAAATCACCCCAAGACAATGAAAAACCGCATTCTAGCTATCTGGAATGCGGTTTTTACCTATTGTTACTATTAATAGTAACAGAATAATTTGGCCTTTATGGTCTGTTTTTACTCATTTGAAGAATCATCTACATTGCTTTCTACAATCGTTCCTATCTCGGAAATGTTTACATTGTCTGAATTTTCAGACTCTACTTCCTCTTCCTGATAGTCCGTTACCGTCATTGCAACAATGTAGTCGTCATTGGTCTTCATCTTTACGACATTTACACCAGTTGCACTTCTTCCTTGAGATGATATTCCATTCACATGGGTCCTTATAGTTTGGCCTTTCTTAGTTATGCACACAAGGTCGTTTTCATCATTAACTCCAAGTGCGGAAACAAGATATGTTCCTTCTTGCAGTTTATAGATAAGCTGACCCATGGTGCCTCTGCTATGTGATTTGAAAAGATCGAAGTCAACCTGCTTTCCTTTTCCGGTCTCAGTCACAAGCACTACGTTCTTGCCTTCTTCAACCTTTACAAGGCCAATGACTTCATCGTCTTCAGCAAGCTTGATTCCTCTCACACCGTGTGCAGTACGTCCCATGACCCTTACATCGTCAACGCTGAACCTAAGGCCTTTTCCTTTCTTCGTCACTATCATGGCTTCATCGCCAGGATGTACGAACTCACACTTTATAAGGGAATCGCCTTCATCAAGAATTATCGCCTTGATTCCGTTCTTGCGCGCATTGATGAAGTCGTTGAGAGCTACCTGTTTCACTACGCCACGACTTGTCGCCATGAGTATGAACTCATCGTCTGCAAAATCCTTGAAGTCGATGATTGCAGATACACTCTCACCTGGATCCATCTTTGGAAGGATGGCTTTGAGGCTCGTCCCCTTTCCAACCTTCTGTCCTTCAGGAAGCTCCCAGACTTCAAGGCAGTATGCCTTTCCAAAGTTGGTGACGAACAGGATGTGGTCATGAGAGAAGGCGGAGAACATGTGCTCGACGAAATCCTCGTCCCTAAGGGATGCTCCCTTGACTCCCTTTCCTCCTCTTCCCTGAGACTTGTACTCGTCGGCAGGGACTCTCTTGACGAATCCTTTGTTCGTTATGACGACTACGACATCCTCCTTCTTGATGAAGTCCTTGTCTACAAGCCCGCCAATCTCCCTTAGGTCTATCTCAGTCCTTCTATCGTCACCGTATTCGGCGGACAGTTCATGAATCTCCTTTTCGACTTCATGCATGAACTTCTCATTGTCTGAAAGGAGGTCCCTGAAGAACGCAATTCTGACTTCAAGCTCTGAAAGCTCATCAATTATCTCCTGTGTCTCCATGTGGCTGAGCCTTCCAAGACGCATCTGGATGATTGCACCTGCCTGTTTGTCGGAAAGTCCAAACCTAGCCTGAAGCTTGAGGGAGGCATCGGCATTGTCATCGGCCTTCTTGATGATGTCTATGACTTCGTCGATGTTCTCAAGTCCAATCTTGAGTCCAAGGAGTATATGTTCCCTTTCAAGCGCCTTGTTTAGGTCGAAGTTGGTCCTTCTTCTTATTACGTCCTTCCTGTGTTCAAGGTAGCAGCACAGCATATCCTTGAGGTTGAGGCATTTTGGACGACCATCGACAAGGGCCAGGTTGTTGACGTTGAAGTTGGTTTCAAGCTGCGTGTTCCAGAAGAGGTGGTTGACCGCAATCTCGGGCACCGCATCCTTCTTGAGCTCTATGACGACCCTTATTCCATCCTTGCCGGATTCGTCGCGAACCTCTGAGATGTCCTTTAGTACGTCATCCTTCCTAAGTGCATCGATATGCTTTACAAGCTCAGCTTTGTTCACCTGATAAGGTATTTCAGTGAATACAATTGCATCATGGGTCTTATGCTCCTCTATGTGGTAGCGGCCTCTCATTACGATCTTTCCGCGACCGGTTTCGAAGGCATCCCTTATACCCTTGACTCCGCATACTATGCCGGCTGTAGGGAAGTCCGGCCCCTTGATGTAGTTCATGAGCTCAAGGATCGTTATGTCAGGGTTCTCTATTAGAGCACACAGCGCATCGCATATCTCCCTGAGATTGTGCGGTGCCATATTGGTGGCCATACCTACGGCGATTCCGCTCGTTCCATTGGCAAGCAGGAACGGGAAGCCTGCAGGAAGGACCTCTGGCTCCTTGAGGGATTCGTCGAAGTTTGGCACGAAGTCTACGGTGTCCTTGTCTATATCGGCAAGCATGAGCTCACCCATCTTGCCCATCTTGGCCTCTGTGTATCTGTATGCTGCAGGTGGGTCTCCGTCTATGGAACCAAAGTTTCCCTGCGGCTTTATGACCGGATACCTCATTGAGAAGTCCTGGGCAAGCCTTACAAGTGCATCGTAGACCGATGCATCTCCATGTGGGTGGAACTTACCAAGAACGTCTCCAACAGTCCTTGCACATTTCTTGAACGACCCTGTGGATTTGATTCCAAGGTCGTACATATCGTACAGGATCCTTCTATGGACGGGCTTGAGTCCATCACGGACATCAGGAAGGGCTCTGCTGACTATGACGGACATGGCATAGTCCAGGTAGGATTTCCTCATCTCCTCGGATATATCCTTCACAAACACTCTGTTTTCATTGTTTTCCATACATAGTCCTCCAATCAGGCATCGATCTGCGCGTATGTGGCGTTCTTTTCAATGAAGTCGCGTCGTGGCTCCACTTCTTCGCCCATAAGCATGGAGAACACCTGGTCTGCCTCCACAGCATCTGCAAGATGAACCTGTGTTATGAACCTGGTCTCAGGGTTCATGGTGGTCTCCCAAAGCTGATCCGGATTCATTTCACCAAGACCTTTGTACCTTTGTATCTTCACGTTCTTGGAATCGTTCTCCGTCTCTCCGTGGGTCTCAAGGATATCGGCCTTCTCGTTGTCGTCGAATGCATAGAAGTCCTTGCCTTTTATGGTGATCTTGTAGAGAGGCGGCATTGCGAAGTACACGTAGCCCGCTTCGATGAGAGGCCTCATGTATCTGAAGAAGAACGTAAGGAGAAGGGTTCTGATGTGTGAGCCATCGACATCGGCATCGGCCATGATGATGACCTTGTGGTAGCGTGCCCTTGCAGGGTCGAACGAGGCTCCAAGTCCTGCTCCTATGGAATCTATGACAGGCTGCAGCTTGTCGTTGCCTTCGACCTTGTCCTCTCTGGTCTTCTCTACGTTGAGCATCTTTCCCCAAAGAGGGAGGATGGCCTGCGTCCTTCTATCGCGTCCCTGTTTGGCGCTTCCACCTGCAGAATCTCCCTCCACAATGAAAATTTCGCACTGTGACGGGTCTTTTTCGGAGCAGTCGGCAAGTTTTCCAGGAAGACTCACTCCACCTTTCTTACGTGCGTTCTCGCGTGCCTTCTTGGCTGCGATCCTAGCCTTCGAGGAGGCTATGGTCTTCTCAAGGATTGGAAGCACCATGCTTGGGTTCTCATCGAAGTAGTCGTTGAGCTTCTGGTAGACGAAGCTGTAGACAAGTCCCTGCACGTATGAGTTTCCAAGCTTCATCTTCGTCTGTCCTTCGAACTGAGGGTTCGTTATCTTGACTGACACGACGGCGCTGAGACCTTCCCTTACGTCAGAGTTGAAGCCTTCCTTGAAGTCGTCGGATTCAAAGAACGCCTCTGCGCTCTTGCTCTTTCCAACGAACTCCTTTATATGCAGCGAAAGCTGGTTCCTTATGGCCGCTACAAGTCCGGTTGTGAAGCCTATGAGGTGCTTTCCACCCTCCCTTGTATTGATGTTGTTGGCAAACGAGTGGAGGTTCTCGTCGAACCTGTCGTTGTACTGCATGGCGAACTCTATGATCGCCGCTCCATTGTCGTTTGACCTTTCACCTGCGAAGTATATTGGCTCCGTTCCCTCAGGTATGACCTTCTTGTTGTTGTTTATGAAGCTCACGAAGTCCTTGATTCCACCTTCGAAATGGAAGACCTTCTCCTCTGGATTCTCCTCCCTGTTGTCTATTGCAGTTATGGTCACGCCTTTGTTCAGGAATGCAAGTTCCCTGAAGCGCTCGCACAGAGTGGAGAAGTTGAAGTCGTCGGACTCCATTATGGTCGTGTCAGGATGGAACTTTATGACGGTTCCAACCTTGTCGGTATGGCCTATCTTCTTGACGGATTCCAAAGGTACACCGCAGTGGTACTCCTGCATGTAAATGTCAGGATTCCTATGGACTATGGCCACCAAATGGTCTGAAAGCGCATTGACGACGCTGACACCTACGCCATGGAGCCCTCCGGAGACCTTGTAGGCACCGCCGTTGAACTTTCCACCTGCATGGA
>SAMEA104315420__coassemble_1136_pt1 | contig 12841 bp, 11 predicted proteins | sample SAMEA104315420__metabat2_high_PE_020 | metagenome-assembled genome bin SAMEA104315420 (sample SAMEA104315420) | gut metagenome | biome: Monkey gut; feature: monkey-associated habitat; material: faeces | place: China | collected 2013 | reverse complement strand
ATTTTGATAAATATAAAGTATTGGTTCCTAAGGCAAATGGTTCAGGTGCATTGGGCGAGGTCTTATCAACACCAATGATCGGCCAACCAATGATCGGCCATACACAAACATTTCTTTCAATTGGTAATTTTTCAAAGGAAGAAGCTGAAAATGCAATAAAATATGTGAAAACAAAATTTGCTCGAGCAATGCTTGGTATTTTAAAAGTTACACAAGATAATCCAGCCCCAAAATGGAAATATGTACCTCTTCAGGACTTTACTTCAAATTCAGATATCAACTGGAATGTTTCAATTAAGGAAATCGATAAACAGCTCTACAAGAAATATGGCTTGAGTCCTGAAGAGGTAGAGTTTATTGAATCTCATGTACAGGAGATGAACTGATGAAAACACCTGAAATCAATACAAGTAAAAATATTATCCCTATGTGTTATGCATATACCACTCCTGGTGTACCAGCTAACGATGGGTGGATTAAGATTGGTTATACAGAAGCTCAAACTGTTGAAGATAGAATCAAACAACAAACTCATACTGCGCGTATTGAAGCTAAAGAAGAATGGCGTGGGTCTGCAATCTATGACGATGGCTCTGGAGAAACCTTTTCAGATCACGATTTCCATGCATTTCTTACCAAGAATGAAATAGAACGCACTCCAAAAACTGAATGGTTTAAAACTTCGCCTGAAGTTTCTAAAAGGTTATTTGATAATTTTAGAGCAAAACGATTTGGAGCAATCAAATCTGATTCGGTTAGTTCTTATTTCCTTCGAGAAGAACAAACTGAAGCTGTTAGCATGGCTGTTGAGCATTACAAGAACGATGATAACGGGGAAGTTTTATGGAACTGTAAACCTCGTTTTGGAAAAACCCTTTCAACTTATGATTTTATCAAGAGCGTTGATGCTAAAAAGGTTCTAATTGTTACTAACCGTCCAGCAATCGCTAATAGCTGGTATGACGATTATAACAAGTTTGTAGGCACCATTAACGGGTACTATTTTGTTAGTACAACAGAGTCAGTCAAGGATAGAAAGCTTGTTAAAGACTATAAAACTTATCAACAAGAAGCTCTTCGAAATCCTAATGCAAAAATAATCTATTTCCTTAGCTTACAAGACTTAAAAGGTTCGTTACACTTTGGTGGTAAATTTAATAAGCTTGCTGAAATTCAAGATATCAAATGGGATATCTTAGTTATTGATGAAGCTCATGAAGGTGTAGACACCTTAAAAACAGATATTGCATTTGATCACATTGAACGAAAGTTTACATTGCATCTTTCTGGTACACCATTTAAAGCTCTTGCTAATGATAAGTTTAGAGAGTCTTGTATCTATAACTGGACATATGCAGATGAACAGAAGAAGAAAAGAGATTGGAAAGGAGAAGATAACAACCCATACGAAACCCTTCCACAGCTCAATATGTATACCTATCAGATGTCAGAAATCATCAAAGAACAACTTGGTGATGGTATTGAGATCAATGGAGAGACAGAAGAGTATGCTTTTGATTTGAACCTTTTCTTTGAAACCAATGGTAATGGAGCCTTTAAGCATCCAGAAGCTGTTGATGATTTTCTTGATGCATTAACTCGAAATGAGAAATATCCATTTTCAACACCAGAACTTCGAAAAGAATTAAAGCATACGTTTTGGCTCTTAAATCGTGTAGATTCTGCTAAAGCTTTGGCTAAAAAACTTAAAGAACATCCAGTATTTGAGAACTACGAAATTGTTTTAGCTGCTGGTGACGGTATAACTGATGAAAATGATATTGCCAAGAAGGACGAAGAGGCTAGAAAATCCCTTGATAAGGTTCGAAAGGCTATAAAAGAAAATGATAAAACTATCACATTATCTGTTGGTCAGTTAACAACAGGTGTAACCATTCCTGAATGGACTGCAGTTTTAATGCTTTCTAACATGAAGAGTCCAGCGCTTTATATGCAAGCTGCATTTAGAGCTCAAAATCCTTGGAAATATAGTGTTGCTGGGCAATATTATCGAAAAGAAAACGCTTATCTCTTTGATTTTGATCCTGCTAGAACCCTTACCATCTTTGAAGAGTTCGCTAATGATCTTTCAACTGAAACTTCTGATGGCAGGGGGGATATGGCAACAAGAAAAGAAAACGTTAGAGAACTGTTAAACTTCTTCCCTGTTATTGGTGAAGACGAAAACGGCGAGATGATTCTTCTTGATGCAGAAAAAGTTCTCTCAATCCCAAGAAAGATCCATTCTATTGAAGTTGTTAGAAAAGGCTTTATGTCTGACTTCTTGTTCCAAAACATTAGCAACGTATTCCATGCACCAAAGAGTATTTTGGATATCATTAAGAAACTGGATCCTGTTAAAGAGCCGAATAAGCCTTTACCAATCGATGAAGATACTGCAAAGAAATTAGATATCGATGATAATGGTGATGTAAGCCTATCTGATAAATTTGTTGATGAACAGGCAGAGACTCTTTTTGGTGATGCAATTTATGGGGATGCAGAAAAGCTTGAACAAGAGCTTGATGATGCTGTTGCTGAAGCTGAAAACGACCTTCTTGATTCAACAGATCCTTACGAAGACTATAGAAGTTTTTTCGAAGATGAAATCATTAACCCATATCTCGATATTGCTGAAAAGAAATACGATGATGTTTTAAAGCCTGCTAATAAGAAGAAATTGTTTAAGAAGCTTAAAGCTAAAAGTGATAACCTCTTTGATAAGGTAACAGGGGAATACGATATTAGGAAAAAAGAAGCTGAAGCTGATTATCAAGAAGAGCTTAAGAGCGCTAAAACACAATCTCAGATTGATGCTGCCAACGAAGCTTATAAGGTTAGACTTGAAAATGAATCTAAACAGTTTAAAGAAAACCTTGGCCAGTTAGGAAAAGAGGTTCCTAATCTTATTGCAAAAGATATTGTTAGGACCTGTGAACTTCAACAAAAAGAGGAAGAAAAAGCCCAAATCGAAACGAAGATCAAAGACCGTTTAAGAGGGTTCTCGAGAACAATACCTTCATTCCTTATGGCTTATGGCGATGATAATACAACCTTGAAAACCTTTGATAGCATTGTTCCAGGTAGGGTGTTCCTAGAAGTAACAAGTATCACGCTTGAAGAATTCATACTTTTGCGCGATGGCGGTACCTATAAGGACGATGAAACTGGTGAAGACAAAGAATTTGCTGGGAATCTCTTCAACCCTGTTACGTTTGACGACTCTGTAAAAGAGTTCCTTGGACTCCGCAAAGAGCTTGCGGATTACTTTGAAGAGACCAATAATCTCGACATCTTTGACTATATTCCTCCTCAAAAGACCAACCAAATCTTTACACCGAAGAAGACGGTTAAAGAAATGGTTGATATGCTAGAGCAGGAGAATCCAGGCTGTTTTGATGATCAAGATAAGACCTTCATCGATATGTATATGAAGTCTGGTCTGTACATCACTGAAATTGTAAAAAGGCTCTTTAGAAGTGGGAAGATGAAGCAATTATATCCTGATAAAGAAGAACGCTTAAGACACATCTTTGCAAAGCAAGTATTTGGGTTAGCACCAACAGAGATCATCTACAATATCGCTAAGAACTATATTTTAGGTTTTGCAGATGATATCGAGATCAAGGACCATAATCTAAGACAAGCCGATGCTTTGAAACTTATAGAGGAAGGTAAACTTGAAAAATATCTAGATCAAGAATTTGGAGGAGTACATTAATATGCCTAGAGAACGAAAAGATAGTAAACCATTCAATATTAACCTTGCTACACCTCTTTGGGAGAAGGTCAATCAATATAACGCAGAAACCGGAATCCCAAAGACTGTGATAGTTGAGAAAGCTTTAGAAGAATACTTCGGGAAGCGTAAAAAAGAAGGTTCAAGAATTTAGGTTTATTTGTCATGTCCAAGGACATCATAACCGAGTTCCGGGGACGTGGCGACCAAATCCATCTGCAGCCGCTCTCATTCAAGGAATTCATGTCTGTCTTCGATGGTCACGAATCGGACGGCTGGCAGCAGTACATGACTTTCGGAGGTCTTCCGAAGCTTCTTGAGATGCAGACTGACCGGGAGAAGGCGGCTTACCTCAATGGTATCTTCGAGGCGACATGCATACGGAACATTGTTGACCGGAACGATGTGCGCAACAGGGCGGAGATGGAGGAGCTGCTGGACGTGGTTGCCTCGTCAATCGGAGGGCTGACAAACCCGAAGAAGCTTTCAGACACATTCAAATCCGTCAAGGGTGTGGCGATCCACCCTGATACCGTCAAATCATATCTTGACTATCTGGAGGACTCGTTTCTGATAAGCAAGGCCAGAAGATATGATGTGAAGGGAAAGCGCTACATCAATACCCCCATGAAGTACTACTTCTCAGATTGTGGTCTGCGGAATGCAAGACTCGGTTTCAGGCAAATCGAAGAGACATATCTCATGAAGAATATAATTTACAACGAACTCTGCAGGCGTGGATACTCTGTCGATGTGGGATGCGTGGAGGATGTCTTCACATGTGAAAACGGCAAGCGCACCCAGAAGCAGCTTGAGATAGATTTCATATGCAACATGGGGTCGAAGAGGATGTACATCCAGTCCGCACTTGCTCTCCCAACGTTGGAGAAGGTCAGGCAGGAGCAGAGATCACTTCTGAAGGTCAATGACTCATTCTGCAAGATGATTATCGTCAAGGACGGCATATCACACTATAATGATGACGGTGTTTTGATTCTGAGGTTGTTTGATTTCCTGCTGGGCAGGACAGAAGAAGCGATAATCTGACGAGGGTCTATGCAACCCTATGGACAGAATGTCTCTGAAAGAGCAGCAGAGATGGAGGTGGACATGTGTGTTAAATGCGGCGATGGAGGACATCCGAATATTGAAAAGTTGGACAAGGCGGATATGGTTTATGACCTTTCCGCTGTCTGGAGTGTGGCAAAAGAGGTTTTTCCTTATTTTGACCGCCTACCGTTTGACTGGGATGAACAGTACCGCAAATATTTGGGAAAAGTCATCGATGTAGAGGATGCGTCTACTTTCCACGATTTGATGGAGGAATTCCTTTCAAGCTTGAATGACGGACACACAAAATACATCCCTCCTGCAGAATTCAGAAGAAGCGCTCCTTTCAGCCGTCCAGCAAAACCTTCGTTTTCTTTTTCTGACGGTGTCCTGACAATAAAGATCAACGAATTCATTGCCGACCATTCAGCGTATGTACGGAATCTCTTGGAAGAGAACGACGGCATTTCCCTTGTCAGGTTGGACATAAGAGACAATATAGGGGGAAACACTTATTACGGAGCGAAAGTTGCGGAGCTTTTCATCTCAGGCATCTTTCATGCTTGTCGGAAGTGGACGCAGGCATACAAGGCATCCGATTTCGCAGGTGCGAGCCAACTTCTGTCTGACAGCGAGGAAACCTTGCAGGAGTATATCAGGAATGGTTTGATTACGGAAAACGAATTGGAGGAAGCCAGGAGGATAATTAGCCGGACGAACTACAAGGAGTATGAGGATTCCTGGGGGTTCGAGACAAACAAGGCAATCTACGATGGCCCAATGGAGGTTCTTGTTTCCAACAATACTATTTCCGCCGCTGAGGACTTCGCAGCTATGTTCAGAAGCAACAGGCGTGCAGTCTTGATTGGAGAACCGACCTATGGATCTACGGGCACTCCATGCATGGTGAATCTACGTTGCGGAGGTCGTGCCCAGGTGGTTTCCGTTGGATATCGTCTGCTTGACGGAACGGAGTTCATTGGGAAAGGCATCATCCCGGATGTGTTGAAGGGCCAATAGGGAGGGGTCGAGGAATTCACCGTGGGAAACATACTTTGCCGATGAAGGCATTCCGAGGAAAGAAGACCGTTCCCAAGGATTTGAAAAGGCCTCTCTATTCGAATGCCCTTCCCAAGCAGAAATCCTTGGTTTTGACAATGGCAGAATCCATGTTTGCGAATACTAGGACACGGACAGCTATCAGACAACCCCAATGTTCATTACCAGTTAAGGCTGTCTTGGTTGAGGAGAAAGTCTTCAAGAGAGAGGAAAAGATATCCTTTGTCGTTGTGGTGTCGGACTATGCTTCTTTCGGTTATGATTATTTTCTTGAAGGAATCAGAGATGTTGTCCAGGGATTTCGTTTCTTGCAGAAGTTTATCCTCACTGTATATGTCATATGCAGATTGTATATAGAAACGTTGGCTCCCTTCGTTTGCAACGAAATCAATCTCAAGTTGCTTCCTTTGGTTCTTCTCCCTTGTTTCAACCACTCCAACATCTACCTTATATCCTCTGTATCTCAATTCGTTGTATATAGTGTTTTCCATGAGATGTGTAAACTCTACCTGCCTAAAGCCGAGTTTGGCGTTTCGCAATCCTGTGTCCTCAAAATACACCTTGTACGGTGTGGATATGTATGATTTGCCCTTTACGTCATAACGGAGAGCTTTGTCGATTATGAATGCATCCTGTAGATACTTTATGTAATTGGAGATTGTGTCTACAGACAGGAGAACTTTCTTTTCTGATATGAAGCGTTTTTCGAGTTTTGCAGGATTTGTCAGAGTTGAAATCCCAGATGCAATGAAGTTCATCAATTCATTCAGCTCCTCTGTGTTCCTAATGTTGTTGCGTTCGACGACATCTTTGATGAATGTTTTCTCCAACTGAGAGGAAAGATATTTCATTTTTTGTCTGTCGGACTGCGCAAGAACCGTTCGGGGAAGGCCTCCGTATGTCATATACTCTGAAAGTCTTTTTGAAACATCACCTTTCAAATAGCCGTAGAATTCGGAGAAGGAGAGTGGCATTACATGAATTTCGTCTCCTCTTCCTCTGAATTCAGTGATTACATCTGAAGAAAGGAATTTGGAATTGCTTCCTGTTACATATATATCGATGTTCCCCATGGAAAGGTATCCGTTCAGAACATATTCGAAGGCTTCAAGCCGTTGAACCTCATCGAGCAGGAGATAGAATCTTTCCTTTGAAGATATCAACGTCTCTAAGTATGAGATGAACTTTTTGTAGCTTACCTTTCTTTTGTTTTTCTCGAGTTCAATTAGATCTTCGCCTATTTTTGCAAGGTCGGTTGCTGAATCAAATGCGAATTTGATTATTCTATCTTCTTTGATGCCTGATGATATGAGGTGCTCATAGAATATTGAATTCAGGAGAAAGGATTTCCCCGAACGCCGTATGCCGGTAATGATTTTCACTGAGTCGTTCCACATTCGGGATTTCAGTTCTTCAAGATAAAGACCTCTGTTGATCATATGCAATTCCTCTATTCGATTTTTCCGGCAATAATGTCACTTTTTTCGAATACCCACATATGATATAGCCTTGACTGCAAGCAAATCAAGCTCCTATTCGATTTTTCTGGCAATAATGCCATTTTTTTCGAATACATAGGTCATGAAACTTCGTTGGTTCCATGGCCAAGCTTCCTCATTTCCTCTGCGATTATCCCAGCTGCTTCGTCTACGCGGTCCTCTGTTACCGTTGCCATGAGGGAGACTCGCAAGAGACATTCGCCTTCAGGAACTCCTGGAGGGAGGACCGGGTTGACGTAGACCCCGTTGTCGTACAGGTTCTTGGCAAGTTCAAGGGTGTAGTCGGCCGTCCTTGTCATGATTGGGATGATTGGTGTGGGGGAGTCCACTAGCTCTATGCCGTGGCTGCGGAACGAGGCTCTTGTATAATCGGCTATGGATTTGAGCCGTTCAACGATATCGGGCTGTGATTTGAGGTGTCTTAGGGCGGCCAGTGCACTTGCCGTGTTGGCCGGCGGCATGCTTGCGGAGAAGATGAAGGGCCTTGATGTGTGGCGTGCATAGTCCACTGCGATGCGGTTTCCAGCCATGAAGCCCCCAAGGCTTGCGAACGATTTGCTGAACGTGCCCATGATGATATCGACTTCGCCTTCAAGTCCAAAGTGGCTTGCCGTGCCACGTCCGCCTTTGCCTATGACTCCCAGTGCGTGCGAGTCATCCACCATGATGCGTGCACCGTATCTTCGTGCGAGCGAGACGATCTCTGGTAGTTTGCATATGTCGCCTTTCATTGAGAAGACCCCGTCCGTGACTATGAGACATCCGCTTGTCGCGGGCACTTTTCTTAGCATCCTTTCAAGCTCATCCATGTCGCTGTGATGGTAGCGCAGCATGGTTCCGTAGCTTAGCCTGCAACCGTCGTATATGCTAGCGTGGTTCTCTCTGTCGCATATTACGTAGTCGTTGCGTCCAACCATTGAGCTTATGATTCCAAGGTTCGTCTGGAATCCTGTAGGGAATGTGATGGCGTCCTCCATGCCTAGGAAATCCGCAAGCTCCCTTTCAAGTTCTACATGTAGATCCAGTGTTCCGTTCATGAAGCGCGAACCCGAGCAGCCTGTTCCGTATTTGGCGAGGGCCTTTTCCGCAGCCTCCACCACATCCTTGCATGTCGTGAGTCCCAGATAGTTGTTGGAACCCAGCATTATCCTGCGCTTTCCTTCCATGACGACTTCCTTGGCCTGCCTGCTTTCAAGGCAGTGGAAGTATGGGTATGTTCCCTTTTCTCTATACTCATTAGGCTTTGTGAAAGCCTTGCACTTATCGAATAGGTCCATGGTTATCTCTCCTTGTTTTGTTTTCAAAGCTGTTTTCGAAATTGTTTCCAAAACTTTACTTATTCAACATATGTGGATTATAATTGGGATTATACTTGTGCGGAAAAACTTGGTATCGGACGTTTGGATTTGCCCGTGGGGGATATTCAACACAGAGCCCAAATGTGAGGAGAATATGGATCTACGTATAGTCAAGACAAAGAAGGCGATTCGCAGGGCGTTTTTCGAGCTTCTTAGGACAAAGGATGTGAACTCCATTTCCATAAAGGAGATATCCTCGTTGGCGGAGATCGATAGGAAGACGTTCTATTCCCACTATGCAGGGGTGTACGAGCTTGTGGACGAACTTGAGAACGAGGCCGTGCTTTTGGTTGCGGACCTTGTGTACGACATAGACGCCTACAGTATCTTCACGGATCCCGAGCAGATGCTCTACGTCCTTGAGACCATAACGGAGAACAAGGCTTTTTCATATTTGAGGTTCCTTTTCGTGAAAGGCAATGCTGATCTTCTCAACAAGTTCATCACCTCTGTGAAGAGCCGCATGATGGCTGAGTTCAAGTCCCGTCTGAACATAGACGACTCCACATTGTCCTTGGTCGTTGACTATACTCTTGCGGGGATCACCACCTGCTATCAGAGTTGGCTGCGTGATGACAAACCTGTCCCTATTCGTAGGCTCTGCGAACAGCTTAGCCGCATCATAGTGCTAGGCCTCAACGGAATCGCCATCAAATAAGGCTTTTCAAAAAGTTGTAGTTAAAGTAATCTAACCTATGTAATCTACATAGAGGCCTTTATATGGAACGCAAATACCACATTGAAAGAAACACAGTGCAGGAGACGCTTGTCATCCCCATGTACGGCAGGATGAAAAGCTCTCAGCTCTATCCTTTCCTTTTCAAGGACGATGGCGCTGCACGGCTTATGTCGCGGATCGACTACGATTTCTCTTCTTTGGAGAGCAACTCCAGAAACGCCATGCAAAGGTTTGGCTTCCTTGAGGTTGCTGTACGCCAGTACAACCTGGCCTGGGAGGTGAGGGACTACCTCAAGACACATCCAAACGCAACTGTGGTCAACCTTGGGTGCGGTTTGGACGACACCGGTCGCCACTGTGACAACGGCACGTGCAGGATATACAACATAGACTATCCCGATGTCATTGAAGTCCGCAACAATCTCATTCCTCCAGGTGCCCGAGAAGTCAACATAGCCTGTGATTTGAATGACATATCATGGTTCCAGGCTATTGATGCAAGCGGCGGTGCGGTGTTCTTTGCTTCCGGTGTGTTCTACTACTTCCTCCGTTCGCAGGTCCAAAAGCTGGTCTCTGCCATGGCTGCGGCGTTTCCCGGTGGAAGACTCGTGTTCGATGCCGCAAATAGAACCGCAGTCAAGCTCATGCTCAAGACATGGGTGAAGTATGCCAAGATCAAGGATGTTGGTGCATACTTCTCCGTAGAGGATGCGCAGACGGAGCTTTCACCTTGGACCAAGGAGTCCAAGGTCTCCAGCCGCAATTTCATGCTTGGATACAACGACCTCAAGGATCCATCTGTAAGCGGTCTCTTCAGGTTCATTGCAAGGATAGGGGACAAGTTCATGAAGATGCGCATCATAAGGTTCGATTTCTGATTCAGAAAAGACCCGTCTCCCACAGCATTTCCAGATTCCCCCTCACTACATTGTAGAGTGCATCTCCTCCTGTATGATCTGGAAAGTTCCTCCATGTGATAATACTGCTGTCTGGACTTACTTGCGTGATGGGTGAGGCCACAGGGCTGTGGAGGTTGTCTATTACAAGAGTGTAGGCCTTTGAATGAGCCTCCTCTATCTGCGCAGCCGTAAGTGCGCCAGCTCCAAAGGTGGAGACTACATTTAGCCCCAGGTCCCTTGCAAACTCGGCCTGGTTGACGTTTGCGTAGACTTCAATGTCTTTGTTGGGTGATTGTGCAATCCTTTTGCGGGCATCATCAATGAGCTCTTGAAACTCTCCAAAGCGTTCTGCAGCTTTCTCCTGCGTTCCCGCCTTCTGTGACAGCATATCCACCATGTTGGAAATGTTTTCAAGTGTGTTGGTTGTCTTGACCTTCACGATTCTGTCTGGATCCAACTGTGCGGCATCTCCCAGAGTCTTCATCATCTTCTCATAGCCTGCGTGCATGAAAAGCTTTGCATTCACTACATTTGCCATGTCGTCTGCAGTGATTTCGTACTCAGGCGGATGCTTTAGGTTCGCAGGCGCTACGGTTACTACGTCATCGATTCCAGCAAGCTCCGCTATGGCGGCTACCCAACTTGTGGATGCCACATACTTCTGTGCCTTGGACTCTTCTGCGATAGGCTGCGCGAAACACAACGCCGATACAACTGCGAAAACCAAAATCAAGGTTGTTGTCTTTTTCATTCCTTTGTTCTCCTTTTGTGTGATGTTGTATGTGATATGAGCGAATCCGCTGCATATACTGCGGTTGCGAGGACTGCCAGGATTCCGCTTACAGGAAGGTTCCAAAGCAGTGAGGCGAGATACCCTATGATTGACATCCCCATCCCTGTGATGGCGCTCCATACGAAGAGGCCCTTGAGGCTCTTTGCGTTCTTGGATGCTCCTACCACAGGAAGAACGAGAAGCGCGTCTATAAGAAGAGCTCCCAGTACCTTCATTGCCACCGATACGATCAGGGCTGTCATGAGAACCATTGCCGTGCTGTGCAGTTTGACGGGTACTCCCATTGAGGAGGCTACATCCTTGTCGAACAGAACCATGGATATCGGTCTAAAGAATGTTGCAACGTATGCGATTGTGGCCGTTCCAAGGATTCCAAGCAGGATGAGGTCCGTTGTGGTGAGTGCAAACGGGCTGCCCCATAGCACTTCAAGCGTGTCCTTGGCCGGAACATCGAATATATGGCTGAAAAGTGATGCCAAACCCATCGTACAGACCATCATTGCCGTGCTTGCCGTTGATAGAGTTCGTCCATTGCGGTTGAGCCTTAGCATGACGAGTACCAGTGCGATGTTCAGTGGAATCGTCGTTGCAAGCATTGGGAGGCCTGTTGCCACCGCTGCGATTCCACCTAGGATTACACCATGCATGAGCATGTAGCGCATTGGAATGAGGCCGTTCTGGACCACAATCACGCCTACGACCGGGAATGAGACTCCGCTTATGAGCATTCCTATGAGTCCATACAGTATTGGCCTTAGCGTCAGGAGGGTGGCTATTCTGTCCATGGAGCCTCCACGTGCGCTTTCATTTCCACAACAGGCCATCCCAAGCCTTGGATGAGCTTGTCGTCATGCGTCACCACGATTGCGGCTATATGTGATGGCAGGGACTTCATGAGTGATGTGAAGTCCTTGCAGGAAGCGACGTCCAGAAACGACGAAGGCTCGTCCAACAGCAGAAGATTTGCATCCTGACACAGACACCTTGCAAGCGAAACGCGCTGTTTCTCCCCACCTGAAAGGCCATTGAAAGGCCTGTTGGCAAGATGCTGCACACTAGTTTCCATCATTGCACGCTCTACGCAAGTCCTGTCTTTTCCCTTTTGCTTGTACAGCCCCATTCCAACCACCTCGTATACCGATATCGTTGTGGCCGCTGTCGTGAAGCCCTGTTTGCAGTATGCTGTACGTGCGTTTTGCGATAGATGTATGCATCCTTTTGTTGGCTTGAGTATGCCAAGGATGCTTTTAAGGAGTGTGGTCTTGCCACAGCCGTTTGGACCGGCTACAACCAACTTGTCTCCCTTTTTCATTGAGAGCGAGAAACCATCGAGAACCTCTTTCTTTCCGTATGACACGGATATGCTATCTATGTCGAGGATTGCATCTTCCAAAATGTTTTCCATAAGAGGAACCTTCTGTGTTTGGAAATGATGCCTTCGTGGCTGTCTTAAGAAACTTAAGTGCGGGCTTTCTAGTCGCTATGGGCCTTCATGGCTCATATTCGATTCTGTTGTTTTTCGTTTCTCAAGTCAAGCAGGCTATGGCCCTGTCTATGTATTCGTTGAGGCTCATGTCCATGACCCCTGCGACAGTCACGCACTTATTGACTGGTATGAGAATCTTGTGGGCGCGGCTTGCTCCAACTGCATTCGCCATTCCAGGAGTGATTTCACCAAGCAGGGAGTCCGCCATGACTATTCCAATAGGCCCAACGATATAGTCTGCATCGCGACAGGCGACCTTCACAGGGTTCTCTCCCGTGG
>SAMEA104315420__coassemble_957_pt1 | contig 14559 bp, 12 predicted proteins | sample SAMEA104315420__metabat2_high_PE_020 | metagenome-assembled genome bin SAMEA104315420 (sample SAMEA104315420) | gut metagenome | biome: Monkey gut; feature: monkey-associated habitat; material: faeces | place: China | collected 2013 | reverse complement strand
AGCAGGCTCAAGGATTTGAAGTCTCATTTCCAGGAGAAGGTCATAATAGGTTCTGGAGACCTCTTCTGCGCCCAGGACGGTGTCAGGATGCTTGAAGAGACTGGAATAGACGCCATAATGTTCGCACGCGGGGCGATTGGAAACCCATTCGTGTTCGAACAGGCCAAGGCCATAATGCAAGGCAGGCAGCCATACGAACCAACCGTACAGGAGAAGAAGGAAGCCATAATGGAGCACCTCCACGGACTTGTTGGCTTTCTGGGAGAGAACGCCGCCTGCAGAGAGATGAGGAAACACGTATGCGCCTATCTCAAGGGCATTCCAAACAGCGCAAAGGTACGCCAGGCGGCAACGACGGCTCTTACGGTCAAGGCATACGAAGAGGCCTTGGACCTGCTCCAATTGACCTAATCCCACCTAAATGATAACGTTCCAAGACGTGGAGAAGAAAAAAGGATGAAAGTACTTGTTTTGGGCTCAGGCGCAAAGGACCACGCAATAGCATGGTGGTTTTCCAAGAGCAGACTCATAGAGGGTCTATATGTTGCGCCAAGCAATCCAGGAACTGAAAGCTTCGCCGTCAACCTGCCTGATGTAGACCCTGCGGACAAGGATCAGGTGCTCAAGGCATGCAAGGACAACGGCATAGACTTCGTCTTCATTGGAACGGAGAAACCTCTCTTCACAGGTGTAATAGACCATTTGAACAAGAATGGAATCTCCACGTTTGGAGCTCCCGGCTATGCACTTAAGCTTGAGGGAGACAGGAAGTTCGCCCGCGAATTCGCAAAACGTCACAACATACCCGTGCCAGAGTACCATGTATTCGAAAAGAGCTCTGAGATATCGGCCTTTTTGGATGAGAATGAAGGCAGGACTTTCACTATAAAGTCCAATGAGCTGTCCCCTTCCAAGATGATGATACATTCCAATGACAAGAACGAGCTGATTTCGTATGCAATGGAGCTTTTCAAGAAGGGACCTGTCCTCATGGAGGACTGCATAGACGGCATTGGGGTGACGGCATCGATCCTTGTGGACAACGAAGGCTACTACGTGCTTCCCATTTGCTCCGAGTACACAAAGCGTGAGCATACGGACAAAGGGGTTGGAACCCCTACGGGCGGAATGGGTGCGGTTTGCCCTGTGTCAATAAGCCAAGAGGCCTTGGATCTGATTTCAAAGACCATAATCCACCCTACTTTCAAGGCTCTCAAGGAGGAGAACCTATACTACAAGGGCGTGCTTACGTTCTCGATCGTACTCTCTCCAAACGGACCGTTCCTTGTGGACTACCATGTACGTCTCAACGACCCTGCCACTCAGGCAATGGTCCCTCTTATCAGAAATGACCTAATCGAGCTCATGGTCGCTATGCAGAACAACACACTCAAGCGGATTGCTCCAGATGTCACTGACCAGAGCTCTGTAAGCGTAGTCATTGCATCGGAAGGCTACCCAAACGACACCAAGACAGGTGCAAAGCTCCAATCGGTGGATCCAAGATACCTTGGAAACTTCATAGACGACGGAGCATACGTCTTCTTTGGCGCCGTCAAGCGTGAAGCCAATGGAGAGATATACACCACCGGAGGAAGAGCCGCCACCATCGTGGGCCTTGGCCAGAACATCATTGAAGCCAATTCAAAGGCCTACGGCGCCATAGACGCCATAGAATTCGACGGTTCCTGGTACAGAGAGGACATTGGAAACAAGTTCTTCGAGAATGCATCAGGCGATAGTCGGGAAAGGTAGAGAAACCTTTTCAATATGAAAGCGAGAATCCTGCGGACCAATAAGAGCAGTGCTTCCAAAAGAAGTTCATAAGTGGAACGCGTCCGTTGTGGTATATAAGCTCAGCGGTCACACCACTGTCCTTTAGACTTATCCCCAGAAGCACATTGTAGTCTATATCCCATGGATTGTCCTCGCTATAAGCTCCTATCTGATACGCTGTCTGCCCTTCTTGGTTGAGTTTCATGTCAAACGCAAGAATCGCAGAGCCTATCTTGTCGATTGGAACTTCGACCTCAACACCAAGGTTAAAGCTCATGGCCTTGTATGAACTCGAATAAGGAGCTTTTCTTGATTCGTCTTCAGATGCATAGACGCCCTCGCTATAACCAATGCCTTGTTCCAAATTATGGGTGCAGTCATCCTCCATGGTTTCCTCAGGGACAAGGAACCATGGCCTGATTCTGTGCATCTTTGGAGTCAGAACATCCGCTTCCACGTATACCCTAAGCCATGAAAGCGGTCTTGAGGACAAACCTATGACAAGGCTGTCTTGCCTTACATATTGTATGAATCTGGAAATGTATCCGCCATCATCACGGTTCATAAGGAATCTGTTTGCATAGACTCTGCCTTTCTCATCCTTTCTAAGCATGAAGCTTTCCTCAATCTCATCTCCATAATGCCCGGAATAATGATGACGACCAATCCTGAAAGAGAAAAGCCCATCCAGAACGCTTGCATTCAAGCCATAGAAATAGATTCCATCGAACCCAAGGCAGTCTGTACCTGCATTTGCATCGAATACAAGGTTAAGCGCCCCTTGAACGCAGGCTTCCATAGACACCAGGTCTTTGTATGAAACTCTAAGGGCACTGAAAGAAAAACCTGTCTTCACTCTGTAAAGCTGCTTCACTCCATTGCCTTCGTCTCTGAAGTTGGCTTCTTCCATCACGAAGTCTTCGCGGGCTCCTTCTTGGATCTTATCGTAATTGTGGTAGTAGTCCTCCCTGCTTCATAGCGAGTGCACAGCAGCACCTTATAGAGGTAGTCTCCACCAAGAAGGTTTATGTACTGCGCCCGTGTCTCAATGCTCCACTGATCAGCTTTATACGGCTCGAACAGAGGTTCCAACGCAAGAGCCTTGAACTTGAAATCATTCGAAAGGTCTGCAACATCAAAAGCGAACAGACAAAAAGCGAACAAAGACAACATCAGAACGACGAATAAGCGTTTCATACACACCCCTTCCCTTTACTCGAATCAGTTAAGGCCAAAGCCTACATAAATGAACGATCCCGTTTTGTAGAACCATTGCGTAGCAGGTGCTCTTCCAACATGATAGAAAGCCTCCAGGCGCACATTCTTGTTGCCTATGGACTGCTTGAGTTCCAAAGCAGCTCCAATGGTATACTCGAACTCCCACATGTTGTCATTGCTATAGCTCAGTATTTCATGGTTTCCTGTTGCATCACGGTTCTGACCATCCTGATGGGCTTGCGCATCGGCAGAGACTATGATGTTCGCCCAAGAGAGACCCAATGTGTATTCCACACCTCCATGTACCCGTAATGCCATGTAGCCTGTACCACGCTTCTGAGCTTCCTCTTTGTCAATTAGACCTGATTCTTGGGCTGCCCCCTCTCCCCAACCGCTTCTATGGATCGATGATTCGTCTTCCTTCTTTCCTGTTGCAGGATTGGTGTAGTCTGCTGGAACATGTATGAACGGCCTAATCCATGCGTCCTTCTGAGGAATCTCCATCTCTCCATAGACCCTGAACCCGTATGGAAGCTCAGCCTGCAAGCCAATGAGCCATGAATTGTCACGAACGTACTCCACGGGGGAGAGCATTCTATATGAACCGCCATCCACTCCTTTGGATCCGGTATAGTTGTTTATTCTCGAATCATTGTTGAAATCGACTTTGTTGTATGCATAGAAATCCTCCAACGTCTCATCGCCGTAGTGTCCAGAGAAATGATGGATGCCAAATCTAAGAGTAATGAAATCCGCGACTCTAAGGCTTCCAGCGACCATGAAAGACCCATCGAAATCCAAAGTGTCGTTCGCTCCATACAGCCAAAACAGCGTATTGAGGTAGCCAGAGAGGTTTAGATCAAGGTCTATTGAAGGAACCCAGTTCTCTCCATTGAACCGCACACGGAAAAGAGAAGCTGAGCCTGCAAGCTTCATGTTGATGTAAAGGTTTTCGTTGGCCTTTCTAGGTTCTCTATAATAGAAATCGTCATAGAAGACTTTCTTGGTATCGTTGTCTTGAACCAAGGCCTTGATTTTGAATTCATTGTCCTCAGCCTTTGGCACAAGCATTAGATGAATGCTCGTAAGAAATGAATAAGGATCAGAAATAGACTCCTTAAACAACGGTTTGCCTGGAACCGGTTCAAATGAAAACTCACCTGCGAATGCGGAACTTACCCCCCCCCATGCCATAATGGCTATAAGGACAACCAACAAAACCTTTTTCATCTTTCAAACCCCTTTTTCAAAAAATACTCCTACTTCCTATTCGGCAGCGTTGCTTCCTTTTGATAATCGAACTCAAGATTTGGATCCTTTCTTAGTTCGTAGCAGTATTGACGTATTCGAGCCGCCCACTCATCGTTTGGAATGGAATCGTCAAGCCTTGCGGGGTCTATGACGCTTCCAACGACCATACACATGGTCTGTCCTTTGAGCTTGAACATTTCATCCACAAGGAACAATGTCTCTATAGAGGTCTTTATGTGGAAGAAACGCCTAAACTTCGTCCAACGGTGCATTCGTTTGCTTAGCTGTCCATCTGTATAGAACACGACTATTGGCATGTTGTTGCGTTTTGCGATCTTCACGAAGGAAGGTTTCCAATCATAGTCGAACACCTCCCCAAAACTAAGTTCCCCTGAGCAATAACCAGCAGGATATATGAGAAGTGACGAGCCTTCGTTTACAGCGTTGAGAAGGGTTCTGACCTCCTTCTTGTTGTAAACACAGCTCTTTCCAAGAGGCTTGATGAACTTGAGGAAGGACTGAGCCACGAGTCTGCAATCAGGGAACTCTCTATGGAGATAGTCGAAAAGGACCATGGCTTCAGGCCCGCCATAAGGATGGTTGGATACAAACATCACCTTTTGCCCTTTGAGGGTTTCGACCGCATCCGTCCCCTGCCCTTCATATGACGGATGGATTCCAAGGAACTCCACGGCTGCATCCAGGAACTTCTGGGCATCATCGTCCTCGTGCTCTGCAAAGAATGCGTTCAGTTCCTTGACATGCAGAATCTTCTCGAACCAGTTGTACATGAACTTGGGGACAAGCTTGCCCAACGTTGGACTCACCCTTGTAGCAAGGGCCTTTATGTTTATGGGAAGAAAACTTTCCTCTTTCTTTGGGTTAGAATCCTTATCTTCCTTTTGTTTACTAATGTTTTCCATACCATTTGCCAGTATATACCACGACTGCCAAGTTTCAAATCGTTTTCTTCGTTTAGAGAAAAATGCCACGAATTTGACGATGTTGCATCAAGTCATGCACAAAAGCCAACGAAAGACCCTGCGCAAATCCAGAAACAAACCCAACGAAGGACCTAGACTTTAAGCCGTTTCAAAAGGTTCTCTGCAACGTTCAACGACACTCCAGCACGCTGGGATATCTCCTGAGGAGTACACTGCACCACATCGTCCAGCGTAGTGAAGGCCTCCATTATCTTGTCGCTGATCTTTGGACCTATGCCGGGGACGCTCTGCAGGAGATGGAACGAAGTCTCCTTGCTGCGCATGGCCTGGTTGGCACCGGTGGCGAACCTGTGGCACTCATCCCTAACGGCAATGAGGACACGAAGCCCCTCGTTGCTGTGGTCCAAACGCAGATCAGGACGACCATCGTCGAACACAATGGTCTCGTACTCCTTTGCAAGGCCAAGAACAGGGACATCGGCTAGACCCAGCTCATCAAGAACATCGCGTGCCACGTTGACCTGCCCATGCCCACCATCGACCAGAACAAGGTTTGGTTTCTTGAGGTTCTCCTCAATCACCCTAGAATAGCGACGGTAGACGGCCTCACGCATAGCGCCAAAGTCGTCTATGGCACCTTCAAGACTACGGATGTTGAAACGTCTGTAGCCTGCGGGGTTCGGGTTGCCGTCTACAAACGAAATGAGGCTTGCAACGGTGTACTTTCCAGAAAGCTGAGCTATGTCGAAACCCTCTATGAGCTCAGGAAGCTCCTCAAGTCCCGCCACAGACTGAAGCTCCTCCAAAGCCTTGGTGTTGTCTCTGCTCTTAAGGCGCTTCTCGACGTCCCTTGAGGCGTTCTCCGCCGCCATGCGCAGGATTCTGAAATCCCTACCTTCCTTTGGAACCTGGAAGCGGACATCATGCCCCAAGACCTCGTGGAAGTAACGGGAGATGAGCTCTATGTCCACCTCGTGGGAGATGAATATCTCGTTGGGAATCTCGCGCCCGTCTTCATAGTATTGAGTAAGGAAGTTCAGCAGGGTCTCTGATTCGTCCCCAAAGGTCTGTGCGCGGTACAAAGCACGTCCAATGAGCTTTCCATCGCGGAACTGCATGATTGACACGGTGCAAAGGGGGCTTCTCATCTCAACGGCGGCATAGTCGCGGCTTTCCATTGAAGCATCGGCGGAGTGGTCCTCAACCATCTGGGCCTTGCTCACGCTCTGAAGTGCAACAAGCATATCACGCTTCTTTGCAGCGACCTCATACTCCATGGCCTTTGATGCAGCCATCATCTCATCTCGTATCTGCCGTTCAAGGTCATCTCCACCACCTGAAAGGAACCTGCGTATACGGTCTATGCTCCTACCATATTCCTCTTTGGATATAAGACCGCAGCATGGTGCGGAACAACGGCCTATATGGTAGTAAAGACATGGTTTTTCACGCTTTCTAAGAGGGGTCGAGCACTTGCGAAGATTGAAAAGCCTATCTATCAGTTCAAGGTACTCGGCCATGCGCGAGGCATCCGGAAACGGTCCAAAGTAGTCGGATCCGTCCTTGATTATGCGCCTTGTCTTGAACACCTTGGGGAAATCCTCATGGGTTATCCTTATCATTGGATAGCTTTTGCCGTCCTTGAGCATTATGTTGTAATGAGGATTGTATTTCTTTATGAGGTTGTTCTCCAGAACCAGCGCCTCGTAGTCGTTTCCAGTTATGATATGGTCTATGTCACGGATCTTCTCGACCAGCATAGTGGTCTTGCGGTCGCGATTCGGCAGGAAATACTGGCTCACGCGCTTTCTAAGGCTTTTGGCCTTTCCAACGTAGATGACCACCCCGTTCTCGTCCTTCATGAGGTAGCACCCAGGGTTCAACGGCAGTGCATGGGCCTTGGCACGAGCCTTCTCGAAGTTCTCCCTACGAAGTCTTACCTCTTCCTCAGACTGGGTCTTGTCCAGCATATAGCTCAAACCAGTCTCGAACGCTTCCCTATCCATGAAATCTCCTACTCAACAAGAACGCTTCACAAACGTCACCATGACAACATGACGACACCACGAAGATAATACCACAGACCGATGTCCTTTAACATACCGCACTGGTGTGCTATCATCGAACACAACGATTCTGGAGACGATGCCATGACCCAAAGGGAAATAGACGAATACATAGCAAGCATTCCATACCTGAGTTTCCAACAAAGGAGAATGCTAAAGGAAGAGTCCCAGGACCTTGAACTTTGGGGAGAAGAGCATATAACGGACATAATGCCAACTGCCGACGAGTTGGCACTGATGCAGAAGAACCAAGTCCGCAGCGCATTCAACAAAGCAATGGAAAAGATAGCCCAAATGCGACGCAACCCCACCGATTATTCCACATTCAATCCAAAATACGACTTCAACGAAAGAAAACCAAGCATTGTTGCGGACTTCAAGGCCCCTGACAGAATCATGGGCAGCTGCCCATGCCCCAAGGATGGAGAGCTTACCCGTTGCTGCAACCTCAAGACTTTGGATGCAGTGCAGCAGTGCGGTTTTGCATGTGCCTACTGCTCAATCCAGAGCTTCTACTCCCACAACGAGATAAAGGTCGTGTCAGACCTTGGCTCATATCTTGAAAACCTCAAGTTGGAAGAAGACGCATGGCACATAGGAACCGGACAGTCTTCAGACTCCCTCCTTCTTGGAGACGACTATGGAACGCTCTCTGCGTTGGCAAGGTTCGCACGAAGGAATCCAAAGACCATCATAGAGCTCAAAACCAAAAGCGCAAGGACCGACTGGTTGTCGCAGGATCTTCCACGCAACATAGTCGCGACCTGGTCTGTAAACGCCTCCACCATAGCCAAGAAGGAGGAGCACCTGAGAGCCACTTTGGAAGCCCGCATAGAGGCCGCCCTCAAAAGCGTAGAAAAAGGCCGTCTTGTAGGATTCCACATCCATCCAATGGTGCATTTCAAAGGATGGGAGGACGAATATGCCGCCTTGGTGGAGCTTCTCCGCAATAGGATAAACCCAAGAAACGTCATGATGGTTGGCATTGGAGCACTCACATTCACGAAGCAGAACCTGAAAGCCCTAAGGGAAAGCGGAAGACCTACGAGAGTCACCCAAATGGAGCTCACCCCAGCTGCAGGCAAGTTCTCGTATCCGCTTGAAACGAAGCGCAAGATGTTCTCATTCGTATACTCCCAGTTTCCAAAGGAATGGAAGGACAATGCTTTCTTCTATCTATGCATGGAGAATCCCTCGCTTTGGATGCCGTGTCTTGGAAGGGAATACCCCAGCAATGCCGCATTCGAAGCGGACATGAAAGCCCACTACCTTGAAAAGCTGCAAACCAACATTGCAAACTAAAACAGCAATATATTTTACAATATGGATTTAGACAAAACCTTGATTTTTGTAAACCATTGATTTATCATCAAAGCCCTATGAAACGAAATGATGCAAAGATGGTATACGACATACCAACGTTCAACAGGATATTTCCGTTTCTCATGAAAAGACGCTGCGATGCGCTCGTCTACCACACATGCGAATTCGATGTCACCAAAACGGTCGAGTACATAAGGGCCTACAATGCCAAGAAGCCAGAGTTCAGGCTTAAGTTCTTCTATGTTTTCTGCGCAGCTCTTATGCGCACCATAGCCATGAGACCAGAGCTCAACCGCTTCATAGCTTCATACCGCTATTGGCAGAGGGACGAGCTTTCCATGAACTTCGTAGTCAAGGAATCCTTCACGGACGACGCCCCAGAGACGAGCAATCCTCTTGTATTCAATCCCTACATGACGCTCATGGAGTATGCCAAGGTCATCGACGACTACATCAACAAATCAAGGAACCTGAGCGAAGAGGACAACTTCACGGACGAAACCATAAGCTTCTTCATGCACTTCCCTGTCTGGATCATAAGCCTGGTCGTAAGGCTTGCACGCCTACTGGACCGCAGGGGCAAGGCTCCTTCACTTCTAAGGGAGGCCGATGGTCTTCACACGTCCGTGTTCGTGTCCAACCTTGGTTCCATTGGAATCATTGGAGGAAGCCCCCAGCACCATCTCTATGAGTGGGGCACGACAAGCCTGTTCGTCACCTTGGGAGGTCTTGAACGCAAGCGCGAGTTCGATGAGGACGGAAAGGTCATCTCATCAAAGGAAACCATAAAGGTTGGTTGCACAGTAGACGAAAGGATTACATCAGGGTTCTACTTCGTAAAGAGCATGATCTACTTCCAGGAACTCTTGAACAACCCTCAGCTTCTTGAAGAGATTCCAGAGCTTCCGTCTCCAACACCAACTAGAAAGCAGTACAATGCAAAACGCAGAGCCGAGCGAAAAACCAAAAGACTTGCAGAGAAGGAAAAACGCAAAGCCTCCGTTTGATGCGTCCTGATACGCCGTGGTACGCCTTCATACGCCGTAGTGCGCCACACAGAGCCCTTCAACGCCACTCAACGCCCTACAAAGCATCTCTTACAAGCGGCATGCTCATGCAGCGTGGGCCGCCGCGTCCACGCGAGAGCTCAGAGCTTGCAATCTCAAGCGTCTTGAGGCCGTTGTCGCGTAGGATATCGTTGGTTATCGTGTTTCTGTCATAGACTATCACGGTCCCAGGTTCCACGCATAATGCGTTCGAACCGTCGTTCCACTGCTCGCGCTCTGCGGCTATCATGTTGTTCCCACCGCACTTTATGAAACGAACTTCATCCAAACCAAGGAAACGGCAGAATATTGATTCAAGCGTACCCTTCAAGGACTCGGCCTTTATCGTCCCTTTTGCCCCAGGGAACACCCTGTAGACCTTTATGTTGTGGAGAATCCCCGGATGCACTATGAAGACACCTCTGTCAGCCTGCGTAAGAACGGTATCCAAATGCATGAACGCTCTCATATTTGGAATGTCTATGGCAAGTATGTTGCGTATCGTGCTCTCTTCGTCTGCGAATATTCTTCGGGCCAACACCTCTATGGCCTGTGCTGTGGTCCTTTCGCTAAGTCCTATGGCCAAAGTGTCTGCACTCAAGTTGTGTATGTCACCGCCCTCTATGCTGTATGGAACAGAGGGATCGTAGTATTTCTTGACCTTGTTCTGGAAATCGGGATGATGCTCGAACACATACTTCATGTATATGGTCTCCCTGTTGCGTGTGACGGAGAACATGTGGTTGAGACTTGCACCGCATCCCACGGATGCCATTGGATCCCTCGTGAAATAAAGGTTTGGTATGGGATCCAGAATGAACCCGGCCTTTGTTCGTGTGAGGTTCAGAAGGGGGTTCGTCTTTCTGAAATCAAAACCATCGTCCATGATGCCTTCCATGGTCCTAAGCACCATTGTTCGGGTGTCCGGCTCGTCCATGAGAAGTTTGAAGAGCTCCTTTTCATGCCCAACTATGCGGGTATCGGCATTGGAAAGGAACTCCGTTATGAACTGTCTGCGGACGGAAGGATCCGTATCCAACGCCTGAGCCACCAAATCGCAGAGATACACGACTTCAACGCCACAGCCACGAAGGGTGTCCGCAAACGAATCGTGCTCTATCTGAGCCCTTTTGAGATATGGAATGTCATCGAAAAGGAGAGTAGTGAGATACTCTGGAGTAAGGTGCTCAAGCTCTCCACCCGGTCTATGGATGAGAACCTTCCTAAGTTTTCCTATTTCACTTTTTACACATATGGCCATTTCATTCCCTCCCTAAAGCAAACCCATTCTGGCAAGCAGGACGGCAAGCCCTGCACTGCAGGCGGTCTCTGTTCTAAGCACACGGCTTCCAATAAGCATTGGCGCAAATCCCCCCTTCAAAAAAAGGCTGCGTTCTCTGTCTGACCACCCCCTCTCCGGTCCTATTGCAAGGACAGCTTTGTCCACACCCTTCAAGTCGACCCCGCTCAGCGGCACAGCACCAACCACATTGTCCAGCATAATGAGGGCGGCTTCTCTAAAAGAGGAGGACTCAGAGACATCGGTCTTATCCATGATGGATGCCTTGTCCGTGACGATTCCAAGGGCTTTGATGGCCTCGTCCACGGTGCTGGCGAAAACGACTTGTGGCACGCCGGCGTGACAGGACTGCATGGCCCCGTCAAGCAGGTACTCCTTGTATTCGCCCGTGCGGTAGAGATTGCTGGACAGATACGACTTCTCGCCAGTGTCCGACCCCGTGAGAACGATCCGCTCCACGCCAAGGCTCACAGCTTCACGCAAAATCCTCTTCATGCATATAGGCCTCACCTGTGCACACAGAAGCGTGACGGGGTACAGCTTGGGCTTGCATTCCACGTGGTATTCCACGGCTATTCCATCAAGCCCGATGTCCTTGATCGTCGCCGTCCCTTCGCTTTCGTTGACGATCCCCATGCGGAACGTGTCGCCGTTTTTCAGCTTGAGGATGTTGAGGATGTGTTTGGCACGCTCGTCCTGCATTGGAATGACGTTGTCGTGCAGGCTCTCTTCGAAAAGGATCATGTTCATGGGTAGGATGATAGCACATCCCAGTGGCAGTTGATACACCAATTCTTTTGCATTAAAATTGCAACCGATGAAGAAAACGCTCCTGTTGCTGGTTTTGACCCTCTCTTTGCTTTGCCCTTCTCTGTTTGCACAGGCCAAGGCCGAGACCGTACGGATAGGGATGGATCCAGGAGAGAATGAAATAGTCCTCAATCCATATGTGGCCTCAGACAGCGACAGCGTGATCATAATGCAAAACCTCTACGATGGTCTTTTCTCCTACGATGGAGAGACAAGCAATGCTTCATATGCACTTGCAGTCGGACATGAAGTGTCCAATGACGGCTTGACATGGACTTTCTTTCTTAGAGAAGCATCATTCTCAGACGGTACAGCCATAACTTCAGAAACCTTCGTCGAGTCTTGGAACTATCTTGTACAAGGCCCTCTTGCAAGCAATCTGGACTTTGTACAGCGGCTGGAGGACGGTTCCCTTTTTCTGGAAACACCCGATGACAGGACGTTGGTGGTACACCTGACACATCCCGTTGCGTATCTTCCAAGCCTTCTCTGCCAACCCTGCCTTGCAGCCATAAAGGACACCTCCAGCTACAGCGGAGCATACGTCCTGAAAGAGCAGTCCGGTTCCCGCATTCTGCTTGCAAAGAATCCAAAATACTGGGATACGGTCAACAACGACAAGGTTGAAATCCTACTTGGCCCGGACTTCGATTTCTCTGCGGCGTTTGCAGACGGAGAGATACAATGGTCGATGGCAGCGGTGGCGAATGCAAGCGACTACATGGTGCTGTCCAAATTATATGCCACGACGTTCTTCTATTTCAGTGCAGAGACAGGGGCCTATTCCAACGAACATGTACGAAAAGCCTTGATATCTCTTATTCCTTGGGATATTGTTCGATACATACAAGGAACACTTATGGAGTCCGATTCCCTTGTCCCTGAAAGCACTGCCATTGCACCTGCCAAGCACGGAACCTTGGATCTTCTTGCAAAGGCCGGCTATCCATATGGCTATGGTCTTCCAATGATAAACATGGGAGTCACACGAGGTGCGCAGAACGCAGCCGTTGCAGAACTGATAGCTGAGATATGGTCAAAGACCCTTGGTGTCACAGTCACGCTAAACACGGTCCCTCTCACGGTATACGCTTCAAACCCGCAGGAGAACCCTTTTGATTTCTGCACCATAACCTGGATTGGCGACTACTTCGACCCAATGGCATTCCTTGGCCTCTTCGAGTCCTCCAGCTCCTTCAATCTCGCAAACTACTCAAACAAAGAGTATGATGTACTTCTTGCGTCGGCGCAAAATGCCGATGCCGTCACACGCTCTTCCCTCCTTCTTCAAGCCGAGCAGATGCTGTTGGATTCCGGCGTTGTCATTCCAATGTCAACGGCCTTCGCCACAAACTTCGTCCGCACCGACCTTGTGGAAGGTTGGCATACCAACCCCTTGGACATCCACCCCTTCAAGGACCTGAAGCTGATAATAACCATTTGAGCTTGAATTTGAGAGGAATCAGCCATTCGACTCACCCTGTGACTGCTGAGTCTGCATCAATCGCCTGACCTCCTTGTCGAAGTCAGAATCTATCTTCTGGGTTCTGTTGAATACATCATACTCCTGTTCTGCCTTCTTCTTTGCCTGAGAGGAAGATATTGAGCCTTTGTTCTTCAGTATCTGATATTTCCGAAATGAAAGAAACGCATCTATGCTTTCAGAGAACTCCTTCATTGTGAAAGTGTTCTCTTCCTCCACCAAATCTTCAACGTAGTCGAAATAGGAAGAGACGCTTCTTTCCAACTTGTGAATCTGCTTTTCATCGAGGTAGTTCTTTGCGACAGAGACGTCGGATTTTAGCACCCTTCCATTTGGAGCGTTCTTCCAAGTCGTAAGGCCCATGTTGGCTTTATCATGGTTTGCACCATGGTAGACGATCTCAGCGGCTGTCTTTCCTGTAATGGCGTAGTGGAACTTGTTCTGAACCATTGCATAGAAATCCTTTGTAATCTGGGAATCCTTGTCATAGTCTATGCTGCACTCTGCAAAGATATCTGTAATCTGCTGCCAGATCCGCCTCTCGCTTGCACGTATAGACCTAATCCGTTCGAGAAGCTCCCGGAAATAGTCCTTTCCAAAAACGTCCCTTCCCTGCTTCAACCTCTCGTCATCAAGCGCAAATCCCTTTGTCATGTACTCTTTCAGTACCTTCGTGGCCCAAATACGAAAGTTCGTCGCTCTCTTTGAGTTGACCCTATAGCCTACGGAGATGATTGCGTCCAGGTTGTAGAACTTCGTTTCATGGGATTGAACTTTTCCTTCTATTGCCCCATGTGAAGTGGTATGTGCAAAAAATTCACATACCACTTTCTCATCGAGCTCACCCTCTTCGAAAATCTTCTTAAGGTGTTTTGAAATAGAAGTTCTATCAACATCAAACAGCTCAGCCATCGCCTTCTGCGTCAACCAAATGGTTTCATCGTGGACAACGGCGTTTACGGAGACTTCCTCCTCTGCACTGTTATAGATAAGAAAATCAAAACGGTCTTTGTTTGGCATAGGCAGCCTCCTTTGAGGACAGTATAGCAGAGAAAACAGGCCTTAAGGAAATTGAAATCATTATAACGACATTTCGAAACCGAAACAGAATCTCATGATTGACGATGTCATCCCTATGGAATCTGATATGTACCAAAGAGTTTCGCATCATACTTAGTCCGTTTCAGGCGCAACTTCTTTGTGAACTTTTTCTTGAAACCTTGAGGTTTTCCCAAAACCGCGATATATCAAACATAGAAGTTTGGACAGTTTTGTCCCAAGTACGAGGTGAAATGCATGATAAAAAGAGATTTCTATATGAAACGACTGATCCACAGAATGT
>SAMEA104315420__coassemble_867_pt1 | contig 16195 bp, 15 predicted proteins | sample SAMEA104315420__metabat2_high_PE_020 | metagenome-assembled genome bin SAMEA104315420 (sample SAMEA104315420) | gut metagenome | biome: Monkey gut; feature: monkey-associated habitat; material: faeces | place: China | collected 2013 | reverse complement strand
ACAACAAAAAAGAAGGTTTTTGCAAACGAACTTCGTGGGGAAGCTTCCAAAACTCCTTCATGCGTCTTGGCCACACCTGCACGGATGGAGCCTCGCCTTTGGCAACTTCAAGATGCAACTTCTGATATACAAAGTATTGTCTCAGTTGCTTCAGGCGGCTTCCATCTTTGCAATCCATGCCCAATCCACACGAAGCATAGATTTAAAACCTCTAGAGGACTCTGCAAAGGCGAGCCCTTGCATCAGCCTTTTGGGAATATCCTGCGTTCTTATAATCAGCTAATTCTCCATATCCTTCATCATGATAATAGACAAAATTATACTCACCAGTATCTTTTACATAGCTCCTAGTCTTTTGAATTGTAGTCTCAGTACTTGTCCAATAAAATCTCATGTTACCACTTGTAGAATAATTATTTATCTTATTTCTCGGCAATTTATCCAATTCCTCCCTTGAAGGCACAAACCAATATCCTCTATTTTTTTCAGTAATACAGTTTTTCTGGAAATGCAAAAACCAGCTCCAAAGGGTTGCACTGGAGTTTCCATTGACATTAAACAGTTTTCCTTCCAATGCCAAAGCTTTTTGAGTATTGGTAAGACCATCACCAAAACGCTCTCCATTTCCTCCTGTTACATCAGTAGTCTCTGCCCAATAAACTAAAGGGTACGCATAACTTGAACTATTATAATCATAATAATCCTTCCCTTTTACGTAGAAAGAAAGGTCGTGATTCTTATCTACAGCAATATATTTATATGGGTAGTCAGAAGGAAGAGGATAAACACCTCGTTTTCCCATGATCAGAAGCTCAATACCGTTTGTCTTCAAGTTTTCATCCGTCCCTATGTATTCTCCGTGTAGAGTAAACGTATCATAAATGTTCAACTCATTCCAAACCGCATAGAGATTAATGTCTTCAAGTGCTTTGTGAGTATTGAAAGCAAAAGGAGTTTTGGTTGTTGGGTCGGAAGTCCAATGCTTAAATGTATCGGCAATGCTTTCTTTATGGTCATTTGGATCTGCGATAGGCGTTATCACGCTACCTTGGGATACTGTAGTGCTCTTTATCTTAGTATTACCAACATACCAATTTATAGTAGCTTTGCCATTGGCATTCACCCATTTGCCTTTTAGCGTTATATCCTTATTTATCTGAGAATCAAAATTGAATTCAGCTTCCTCTAAAAACCACCCAACAAAGTTATACCCGTTTCTTCCCGAATCCGTGGGTTGTGAAACTTTCTTGCCTTTCTCAACAACAACCTCGTTATTGGGTTTGCCATCATAATATTCGAAAGTTACAATTCGAACAGCTGTTCCATTACCTTGAATATACAAATCTTTAGTAATGGTTGAATCGAAATCAAATTTATTACCATCGCTGTCCTTCCATTCATCAACTAAATAATGTAGTTTGACCGTATCAGGTTTAGTTGCTTTTTTTCCAGCAGAAACTTCTTGATTTATATATTCATTTCTATCTTCACCTATTATTGTAAACCTCACGGTGTAGATCTGGCCTTCAACTACAACGCCTACATGCTTATCTCGGCCAACTAGTTTAGCTGCTGGAATGGTAATAGAAATCTTTCTAGGAGCAGATTTTGGGGTTCCACCAAATCCAATGGTTATTGAGGTAGGATTGCCCTCTGTGCTTTTGGATGTAGAACCTGAATTGACTTCTGTGATTTTAGCGGTCATACCATAAAGCGTGTTTTCGAACCAGTCTATTACATCATCTCCTACATTAACATCTTTGAACTTGATATCATTGCCAAGGGTGACTGTTAAGGTGATGCCTGTTGTATCTTCTCCATCTTTGAATGGCCGTGATAATCCTTTTGAATGAGCATCATGGACAACTGTCTGCCCCCCCCCAGGATTGTCATTAGGTGAATCCTTGCACCCAACAAGGGAAAGCAAGATAATTAGTAGCGCTAAGCCAATAAGAGGGATTCGTTTCATTTGTATGTCTCCTTTTTAGTTTAGTGTCTATCTTCGAATTTTACAGTAAAATTTTTAGTTTACACAACTACACAACACAACGGGGAACAATCCAAATGAGATGAGGTTACAAAAACCACCGCTTCTTTTTTGAGTTGTGGAGATCAATAACCGAGAGGTTTTTTTCAATTCATCACAAGATCATAGAACAAGTCTATGCACTGTTGCGAAAGATTCGCCGTTGGAGTCTCTGCCATGATTCGGAGAACGGGTTCGGTGCCTGACATACGGCAAATCACGAAACTTCCGTCAGTGAAGTAGACCTTGCAACCGTCAAGATAGCTCACATGGTCAACGACAAGACCTGTGGACGAAAAGTCCGGCACAGCCTTTTGCATCATGACAAGATCCATGATATGCGCTTTCTCAGATACGGAGAGATTGACTATCTTCTCTCCAAAGACAGCGTCGCCATATTTGGAATGGAGATCCCCCATTATCTGGGCAGGAGTCATACCCGTCACACTCAGCATCTCAACGAACAATGATGCTGCGTATATCGAATCCTTGCCGTAGATATGCCCGCGAACCGTCATGCCACCAGAGGACTCGCCACCTATAAGGGCATCGGTCTCGTCTATCTTGGCCGACACGTATTTGAAGCCTACAGGGACCTCGTAGCAGCGTTCTCCAAAGGATTCAGCCATCTTGTCCAAAAGATGCGTCGTGGCTATGTTGCGGACGACGGGCCCCTTCCAGCCCTTCTTTTCATGGAGATACCAATAGAGCATCATGAGAATGCTGTTTGCATCGTAGTATTTGCCTGTCGGGTCAATGATTCCAATGCGGTCGCCGTCCCCATCGAACGCAATCCCAAGGTCGTAGCCGCCCATCATGACCTTGTAGGTAAGCTCGCGAAGGCCAAATGCGGTTGGGGCTGGCATACTTGAGCCAAAGTAGGCGTCCTTGTTCTGGTTTATCATGTCCACGGTGCAGCGGGCGGTGTATAGAATTACAAGAAGAGGATACGTACCAGAACCATGCATTGGGTCGAATGCAATCCTAAGACCTCGTTCCCTTATGGCCTTCATGTCCAACCGTGCGACAATGTCGTCTATGAAATCGTTGAACGGGTTCTTCAAGTAAGAGATCAGCCCCTCTGACACAGCGGTTTTGAAATCCATTTCCGGAACAGCGCCGCAGTACGAGTTTATAAGGGATTCAAGGCGTTGCGTCACCTCAACGGAGGCATCGCGCCCCTCGTGGATGATGAGCTTTATGCCGTTGAACGCAGGCGGATTATGACTTGCCGTCACCTCAAGACCACAATGGAGATTGCACTTCTTCACAGTGTGCATGATAAGAGGCGATGGTGCACTTCTCTTCATGAGCCAAACCTTTATGCCGCACGCAGCGAACACCTGGGCAAGCCAACCGGCCGCGCTGTCCGAAAGGAAACGCCTGTCATACCCAATCACCACCGGCTTGTCAGTCTGGCCGTCCTCAATGAGCATCCTAGCCACGCCATACCCCACCCTACATATATTCCCACGCACGAAGTCGTCGCCAATGATGGCCCTCCACCCACCGGTTCCAAAATGGATTGGATTCGAAACGTTCAGACAATCACCATTAAGACCGATATCCTTGACTCTGCCGGTATCCATTGCAACCTCTCCTGCTCGTTGATCTCTGTTTCTAATGTACCTAGGAGGACGAAAAAAAACTAGCCGTTTCAGAATTTTGACTACCCCTGCAAGGCGCAGCGTGATAGACTTTGTTGCATGATCGACCTCAAAGAAACAAAGACGAGATATGAAAGGCTTTTGACTCAGTCGGTTCTGCCGTTCTGGTTGGAACATGGCATGGATGAAAAGAACGGCGGAATATACACAGGACTCTCAAGGGACGGCTCCCTTATAGAAAGCGACAAGTCCGTATGGTTCCAAGGCCGTGCGCTATGGACCTTCTCGATGGCGTATATACGCTACGGAAACCCGGAATACCTCAAAGCCGCCGATTCCCTTGTCAAATTCCTAGAAGAACACTGCTTCGACAGCGACGGCCGAATGTTCTTCAGGGTCTCCGCTGACGGAAGGCCTGTCATAAAAAGACTTAGATACTTCTTCAGCGAAACCTTTGCGGTCATTGGATTTGCCGCATATGCGAGGGCTACAGGAAAGGACGAATACAGACAAAGGGCCCTCATACTCCTTGAGATGATAGAGGACATAAGGAGGACTCCAGGGACTCTTGTTCCAAAGTTCAACCCACAGGTGGAACCAAGCAGGTCCTTTGGAGAACCAATGATACTCCTCAACGTCATGGCCGAGCTCAGAGAAAGCTGTCCATACATGGAGGACGAGATAAACCGCTACATAGATGGTCTTTTAGAGGAAATCCAGACCTACTTCGTAAGACCTGACATGAAGCTTGTCCTTGAACAGTGCGCTCCAGATGGGACGTTCATGAGGGACCACTTCGAAGGACGTATTCTGAACCCGGGACATGCAATAGGTTCATAATGAACGAAGGCATCAAACGTAATAGAAAGGACCTGAAGGACCTTGGGCTCAAGATACTTGATTGGGAGTGGAACCTTGGCTGGGACGAAGAATACGGCGGAGGCATAATCCAGTACAGGGACGCCCTTGGACTGCCGCTTTCAGAATACCACCAGGACATGAAGTTCTGGTGGCCGCAGTGCGAAGCCGCCATAGCCACCCTCATGGCCTGGCGAATCACAGGGAACCAGTCATACCTAGACAAGTTCGAGCAGGTGGACTACTACATAACGGACCGCTTCGTTGACGAAAAGTACGGCGAGTGGTTCGGCTACTTCCACCGCGATGGAACACTGGCAACTCCAATCAAGGGTAACCTGTACAAGGGCCCATTCCACATTCCACGAATGTACATGAAGTGCCTCGAGCTTATGCAATAGTACATTTCATTAGTTTTTTCCGCTCTTTTATACTATTCGTAGTTAAATATGCTCAAAAATCGATAGGAAATCTACTATTAGTTGTGCATTCCACCAAGAAAATCTTTGTAGATGCCAGGTGTGGAGTCTGGAATCTCAATGGCTCCTGCGCATTTTCGGTAGAAGTCCTTTGGACCTACGCCTCCTATGATGGCGTATGCGTAGCCAATGCTGCGCATATCAAGCAGAGCCTCGATGAGCAAAGCCTTTCCAATACCCATGCCCTGATACTCCTCAAGCACCTTCGTTGGACCAAAGAAATTGCGGCAAGTGGCCTCATAGCAGGCATAGCCAATGATATCGGCCTGCTTGGTGGCTATGAAAAGCGAGACGGGTTGGCGTGAAAAGCAAGTCGCAACCTCTCCTTTTGCACTTAGGGAGCTGTGCTGTTCTATCCATGGAAGGATTCTGTACATATCGGGCGTCATGGCACGTCTTATCACGATGCCCTGCTCCTCAAGCTTGGCTTTGAGTTCAGGACAAGGCTTTACAGACAACAATGAAACCAACATATCACTCATGGACACCTCCTAATCGAGTTATGCCATCTGCACAGGCGTTCCCAGAAAGGACTGCAGCGATGGGTGCCATTATCATGGGGGAATACTCGTAGGCTGCAAGGGCACCAGTAGAAGGCGAAAGCTCTGAGAATTCAAACGGGTTTCTCAATGCAACCACGTTAACACAAGACATCGTTTTCTCCAAAGCCTTTATTAGGGTAATCTGGCCAGGTTTCGAGTGGCCATTGTATGTGCCAATGGTCACGGATGTGTTGCTGTGGCACTTTTCACAAACCTCTTTGATTTCCTCAGCTGTAGGATCAACGGAGGTCACAATGGCCGTTGCTCCAATAGTTCTTCCTTCGAACAGTTCCTTCATTGCAAGAGGGAAACAAGCAGTCTTGTTCTCTGGATTGGAAGCAAGCGTAACCACGAAAGGATAGCAGCCTACGAATGCAGGAAAGCTCCCCAAAGGATTGAGTTTATGGACCTCCGTCAAGGTTCTGGCTCTGATTCTTTCGACATACGCTGCATCGAATTCCCTCTCAACGACATTGTATTGAGGGATTCTACGGGAAAGGAAGCGATCCTTTGCCAGGACGATTCTCATGAACGACTCATTGAGTTCTGCATCATCGACACTTTCAAACGCAATGTCGCACGCTTCGCAGGCAAGCGATGGGGTATGGGATATGCAGGCAATATCAACACCTGCCTTGAAAGCCATAAGGGCTCCATTGACAGTGCCCCAATTCTGCTTTATTGCCCCCATTTCAAGACAGTCTGTGAAAACCAAGCCATCATAGTCAAGCCTTTCCCTCAAAATTCCAGTGATGATGGTTCTATTCATGGTGGAAGGAAGCCCGCTGTCATCGATTTTGGGGAAAACTATATGGGATGTCATTATGGAAGGCACCCCGGCCTCTATTGAGGCTCTGAATGGCACAAGTTCAACTTCCTCAAGTTCTTCCAGACTCTTTTCAATAACAGGTAGACCAATATGCGAATCGACACTGGTATCTCCATGCCCTGGGAAATGCTTTGCACAACACACCAATCCTTGGGAAAGATATCCTTTTATTGCAAAGGAGGAGTTCTTTGCAACCACATACGGATCGTCCGAATAGCTTCTCACCCCTATGACACGGTTCTGTGGATTGTTGTTCACATCACAGTCAGGTGCAAAGTCCAAAGTACAACCAAGGGACAGCATCTCCTTTGCAGTTATGGAGGCGCATCTGAAGATCGCTTCCTCACAATTTTCACGCAGAGAGCTTAGGGCCATTGCACCGGGAACGTTTATAGCATCAGATGGAAGCCTTGTAACAACCCCACCTTCTTGGTCGATTGCAATGAAAGGCTTTATTCCGGTCTCTGAAACCACAAGGTCTTCAAGTTCCTTCGTGAGGGCTTTGAGCTGCGCCCGCGACTTTATGTTGTGCTGGAAGAGTATTATGTTTCCAATCTTCCATTTCTTGACCATGGATCTGAATTCATCTGTCACATGATCTTCTGGGAAACCTGTTATGAATCTCTGCCCAATGCGTATGCGTCTTTCGTTGTCGGTCATGGAAAACTCCTTGCCTTTTGGCGCCATCACTATTTCATCGTTCAGTACAGAACGATATCCTCTATCCTTTTTTCAAACTTCATGCAGTCCTTTCTGCTCTCATCCAAAAGCGACGAGAACCTCATCCCTGCATGTATGGGTCTTCCAAGGAGCTTGGCGATCTTTTGCCCTTCCTCAAGCAACTTGAAGTCGTTTGGATACAACTCGCCAATGGCATCCAGAACTCCAGCTATGGTTTCGAATGAGTTGAATGCCGTTTTATCCTCAAAGATCATCCTGCATCCCTGGCACTGCACACCGCTATGCTTGCTGAACGATGGCGTGAATGATGCAGGGACGAACTTCACACCCCCAAGACGAAGGCCTTCCAACGCAGAAAGAAGAGTCTTCGCCTCAATGTATGGAGCTCCAAACACTTGGAACGGTGTAGTCGTCCCTCTTCCCTCGGATACGTTGGTACCTTCCAGCAAAGCCATTGCACAATAGGCAAGAGCACTATCGAACGTTGGAATGGATACCGAGGGTGGTACGAATGCATACTCGAAGCCATCAGGATTCTCTTCAATGCCAGAAGGGTCTATCCCCACGATCTCCAAAGGGAAATCGTAGCCTTTTTCCTTATAGACGAGCTTTGAGAACTCCCCTGGAGTGAGGCCGTATCTGAACGGGATTTCATATATTCCAACAAAGCTTCTGACCTCTTCGGACAACATAAGACCATCCAAACGCCTTCCAAGCATCGGGGCCCTATCAAGAACAATTATTGCAGTCTTCGTCCTTTGACACGTCTTCATTGCCTCGTACAATGTGGATATGTACGTATAGCAGCGGGCGCCAACGTCCTGTATGTCGTACACAAGGACATCTACATCCTCAAGCAGGAAATCCGCTATGGACTGGTCTCCGACTTTGTAGAGACTATATACTGGAAGGCCTGTGAACGAATCAGTGTAGAAATCGACATCCTCACCTGCCCCGCAGTTTCCAAAAAGGCCATGTTCAGGAGAAAAGAGCTTCACCAGTCTGAACTTCTCGTTCACAAGACAGTGTGACAACCTATAGTCAATGGATACACCTGTCTGGTTGGTTATCATGGCAAGGCGTGCACCTTTCAACCTTTCACGGTACCTGCCCTCACCTATGAAGAAATCTATTCCACTTCTCTTTGGTCGTTTCATCATAAACGCTCCTAAAAATCGTCTTACATGCAGTTCAAATCCAATGTCCTGTCGAAAGGTCTAGATTGAAACCTTCCCCATGGAGGAGTAATGCCTTGCCCCTGTCACAGAGAGAACCTCATTGCAACTTTCATGGATCCTCTCGTTTGCAAGTATCACAAAGGCCACAGCCTCCTTCATGTCGGAATCCTTTCCAACAACGACTTTGGTCTTTGGAAGGCTACGCTGCAAGTGGTCAATGATGGCCTTGTTGTGTGCACCTCCGCCGTTTACAACAAGTTCATCAGGAACAAAGCCTTCGTTCTTCAACGCAAGCTCTATGCATACAGCTGTGAACGCAGTGGCCGTAGCTATGAGATCAGGCATTGAAACTTTCATTTCAGCAGCCTTCCCTACTATTCTCTCCACGTAGTTTGGACCATAAAGCTCGCGCCCTGTGGTCTTTGGAGCTGGAAGAGGTATATAGGCATCAGTTGAAACCATCCACGAAAGCAAGGCCTCGTCTATATGAGCTCCAAGCGCAATCGAACCACCTTCATCATAGTTGAGGCGCCCATTGGTATACCGCTTCACAAGCGCATCGATCACCATGTTTCCAGGACCTGTGTCGTATGCTATCACATCCTCACAGCTGCAGCCCTTCCTCATCATGCTGATATTTCCAATGCCTCCAATGTTCTGGAGAGCTATGTCCTTTTCGTTGTTGGCATAGAGTATGTACTCCGTAAACGGAACCAAAGGGGCTCCCTGCCCGCCTGCAGCTACGTCCCTGACCCTAAAGTCCCCCACTACAGGACACCCAAGACGCTCTGAGATGCAGGAGAACTCTCCAAGCTGCAGAGTGGACCTAACGTTCCTGCCAAAGTACTCCAACCCTCTGGGCTCATGCCAGAAGGTATGCCCATGGCTTGCAACGAAGTCTATCTTTGGGCAAATGTCTACATTGCGTTTCCAAAGTGCTTCCGCCGCATCGGCAAAAAGCTCGCCGAGGAGGAAATTCAAAGCTGAAATTTCGCAAGTTGTGGTAGAGCCACCACCGGCTACGGCTATAAGCCTAGCCTTGAAATCCTTTTCATAATCCAAAGACAAGGAATCAACCAAGGTGACCTTGGTTCCAAGACCATGCCCTTCTATGGATACAAGGGCTGCATCTATGCCGTCAGCGCTGGTTCCACTCATTATGCCTATTGCATACTTCATTCCAATTCTCCCAATCAGCCTTTGACGGAACCAACCGTAAGACCTTTCACAAAGTATTTCTGAAGGAACGGATACAAAACGATTATCGGAAGCGTTGAAGTGATGATGACGGCACTCTTTATGGAAATGGAGAGCGTTGCGGTGTCGGTGGAAGCGCTGCTACTGTCGCCAAGGACCATTGTCCCGTTGACGATGTTTCTAAGAAACAGCATGACCGGGTACTGCTTTGTGTTCAGATATATAAGCCCATTGAACCAATCGTTCCAGAAGAACACAGCATAGTACAGCCCAACGGTGGCTATCGCCGCAGTGGAAAGAGGAAGGATTATCCTAGGAAGTATGGAGAAATACCCAATGCCATCTATTAGGGCGGCCTCCTCTATCTCCTGAGGCAAAGCCTTGAAGAAGTTAACCATTATTATCAGATTGAACTGGTTTATCGCAAACGGTATGAGCATTGCAAAGCGCGTACCAGTGAGATGCAGAGACGATATGAGAAGATAGTTTGGAATCAATCCTCCTGCGAAATACATGGAGAATATGACCATCTTCATGAGGATCTTCTGCCCCTTGAGATACGTTTTGGAAAGAGGATATGCAAACAGAATCGTCATGCAAAGAGCAATGAACGTACCCGCAATTGTATAGAATATCGTGTTTCCATACGCTCTGAAGAAATTTGGGTACGTGAAGATTTGTTTGTAAGCCTCGAAGTTTATTCCTTTTGGTATGAGTCTGACCTGATTGTTGATTATCGCTTTTGGAGAAGACAGAGAGAGCGACACCATATAGATGAATGGTATTATACAAATGAGCAGTGAAAACACCATCACAGCGTATATGATGACATTGAGGGCTTTTGAGGAAGCTGATGTATCCTTTACTTTTGGCATTCAAAGACCTCCAATATCAGTATATTCCATCGCCCGTCAAAAGCTTTGACAGTCTATTCGATCCGGATACCAGGATGAGCCCTATGACTCCGGAGAAAAGTCCAATCGCCGTTGCATACGAGTAGTTCTGGTTCGTAAGACCTGTTCTGTACACAAGAGTATCTATTATGTCGCTGACGGAGCTGTTGCTTGGAGTATACATGAGAAGCACCTTTTCGAATCCAAGGCTGAGAAGCCTTCCGACTTCAAGGATGAGCATGACCATGATGGTTGGTAGAATCGAAGGCAATGTCACATGGAATATCTGCTGGAAACGGCCTGCTCCGTCTATCTCCGCCGCTTCATACAAGTCGCTGTTTATGTTCGTTATGGAGGCAAGGTAGATTATAGCCGTCCAACCAGTGAACTGCCATGCACCTGAAGCTATGTACAGAAACCTGAAGTACTGAGGTTCATTCATGTAGTACACAGGCTGAAGATGCAGAACGTTGACCCTGAACTGGTTGAAAAGACCTGATGAAGGGGAAAGTATCTCCGTCATCATTGCAATGACGACTACGGTTGATATGAACCTTGGCATATAGGAGATGGTCTGCACCACCTTCTTGAACCTCTTCCTGTTAACTTCGTTCAGAAGTATTGCAAATACTATTGGAAGAGGAAAAGTGAAGACTATATTCAACAGACTGAGGGAAAGCGTATTTCTGAACGCCCTCCAAAATGCAGGGTCCTCGAAGAAACGCTTAAAATATCTAAAACCAACCCACTCGGTTCCAAAGATGCCTTTTCCCGGACGGTACTTTCTGAATGCAAGTACGTTGCCAATCATTGGTATGTACTTGAAGACTATGAAGTAGACCACTGGCACCACCATCATAAGATAAAGCTGCCAGTAGCGTCTGAAATGACGCTGAAGAGGCGACCTTCCATTGATATCCCGCCCAACATCCCGTTTTCCCATGGGTTCCTCGCTGTCGTTCCGCTGTTTTTCCGTATACGTTCCCATAGCTATATGCTACAGGCTTCAATATATGGGAGGGCTCCAAAGGGAACCCTCCCACCAAATGAGTTCAAAATTGGACTATTCCAAATGACATCCTATCAGAGGTTCGCGTTGTAGAGTGCGCAGTACTTGTCGATTCCAAGCTTCTGCATTTCTGCAACATATGCATCCCAATCCTTGTCAATGCTCTTCTTTCCAGTAAGGAAAGCATCGCACCATACTTCGAATGCATCTGCAAGAGGAGTCATGAGAGTTGTAGCCTCTTCAGCGGAGTCGTCGTCGAACTTTGGTGTTGGAGGAATGTACTGGATGACATCTCCAATGGCCTCGACGGCTGCATTGATCTGGCTGTAGTTCTCGTCATACTTCGTCATCTCACGGCTGTTGACCCAAATCATCTGAGTGACATCGCTACCGCAACCATAGTTGAGCTGCATGTACTTGTAGATGCCCTCTGCCGAGTTCTTGATTTCGTCTGTGTACTCGACCTTGCCATCTACCATATTGTACGTAACGCCTTCTTTTCCAATGCACCAGAGGAGAGCAGCCTCTTCAGAGAAGAACATCTTGTCAACGGCACGGACGATCTGCTCAAAGTCCTTTCTTTCAGCCGTCTTTGCAGGGAACATGATACCACTGCCTGTGCGGTTCTTCTGCTGATGGTGTGCACCTGCAGGACCTGCAAGGGCTGGATACATCTGGAGCTTGAAACCCTCTATCTCACTTGCTGCCTCAACTCCACCAATCTGGTCATAGTATGCCCATGTTGCCATTGAAGCACCGGTTGCCATCTTTCTCGACCAAATGCCGCCATCGATTGGATCTGCCATTTCAGGATCAAGAAGGCCTTCGGCATAGAGCTTTGCGAAGAAGGAGATGTAGGCCTTGAACTCGTCGCTGACCGCTGCTGCGAAGAACTGCTTGTTGCTGTAGTCCCAAGAGAGAACTCTTGATCCACCAGCACCGTTCTTTCCAATTGAAAGACCAAATGCAGGCATCGTCATCCTGTAGAGAACTCTTGGTCCTGCGAGGATTGTAAGAGGATAGGAAGAAGGATTGACTTCCTTGTACTTCTTGAGGATCTCGTAGAGGTCATCGTATGTCTTTGGAGCATCAAAGCCATACTGTTCAAGGAAATCCTGTCTCAGGATGAGACCGCCATCGTAGAACGGAACGTCAGTGAGCGATGGGAGGTAGTAGAGCTTTCCATCCTTGAGTCTGAGAGTCTCTATATCATCCTGCATTCCAAACTTCTCTACCATTGCGTTCCAGTTTGGAGTCCAGTCGCTGTAGTCGCTTATTGGAACGATCGCTCCGTTCATTGCCAATGATGCATTCTCTCCTGTCGTTGTCTGGTAGAGAATCACATCAGGTGCGTTGGTCTGTGTGTTGAGTGCGAGAGATACCTTGGTAGAATAGTCAGCAATTGGAATGATCTCCCAATCGACCTCTGCGTTTGCAAGCTTCTGGGCTTCAACAACTGTAAGCCAATTCTCCTTGAACGGCAGCGTAGCATTATCGGAATAATACATGCTGAACTTCACAGGTCCATCGTTGGTTGCTTCCTGTGCAGCCTGTGCAAACACAGAACAGAAAGCAGTCAGAGCCACTAGAGCGATAAGTAGTGTCTTTTTCATTTTTCCCTTCCTTTTGTTTTGTTTCCGAGGAGGGGACAACCCCACCTCACGTCCACAATAAAATGGGAAACACTACAAGTCAAGGAAAAACAATGTAAAACCGTTGCATTCTGTTGCAAAAACAGCCAGATAAAAGTTCTACAGCCTCTGATCCTTCTCTACATCAAGGAAATAGCGGTAAGTGTCCACCTTGAGCTCCCCGCAGGCAGGTTCATCGCAAACGATTACCGCATTGTTGTGAAGTTGAAGCGCACTGCATGTCCATTTCTGACTCACTCCCCCTTCGACTGTATGGGCAAGGGCTCTTGCCTTGTTGTGTCCGTTTATTAGGACCATCACCTCCTTGGAGTCCGTAACCGTACCAACGCCTACGGACAAAGCATAGGAAGGCACCTTTGACGGGTCGTTGCCAAAGAAGCGTGAATTGACGATCTTGGTATCAGAGGTAAGCGTCCTTACACCGGTCCTTGAATACAATGAGGTATACGGCTCGTTGAATGCAATGTGCCCGTCAACGCCAATGCCACCCATGAAGAGGTCTATACCGCCGTAGGATGCAATCTTCTCCTCATATCTGCGACACTCACCCTCAGGATCCTTGGCCATACCGTCCAGAATGTTGACGTTTTCCTTTGGAATGTCTATATGGTCAAAGAAATTGCTCCACATGAAATACCAGTAGCTCTGGTCATGGGTCTTTGGAAGGCCAACGTATTCGTCCATGTTGAACGTAACGACGTTTTTGAAGGAGACCTCTCCCTTACTGTTCATCTTCACGAGATCCCTATATACACCAAGAGGCGACGATCCGGTTGGAAGCCCCAGCACGAAAGGCCTATCCTCTTTATGTCCGTTTATGGCATCCACTATATGCTTTGCAGCCCAAAGGCTCATCTTCTCGTAATCGCTCTGAATGACAACTCTCATGGAAACCTCCTTCGTGGAACTTTCAAGCCCAACGAAACAATATCACGAATCACAACGCTTTTCCACAATCACTCCGTTGTTCTTGAATATGCAGTCCTCCTCTACGACACCCCTCACGAACGACAACGGATAGACGATGGACATTCTGCCAATGACGGTGCCGGGACCAAGGACGCTGTTGCAACCAACCTCTGCGTAGTCGCCCACAAAAGCGCCAAGCTTGGAAAGGCCAGTTGGCGCATCACCAAACGAAGGACCTCCATGTACCACGACAGGCTTTCTATCCGCACGCACATTTGAAGTCACCGCCCCTGCACCAAAATGGGAATGGAAACCAAGAACGCTGTCCCCTACATAGTTGAAATGCGGCACCTGACAACAGTCGAACAGAATGCAGTTCTTCAGCTCCGTGGAATTGCCCACAACGCAGTCCGCACCAACAAGCACGCCGCCTCGCACGAACGCACAATGCCTCACCTCAGTGCGGGGTCCTATGACGCACGGGCCAACCAAGCACGCCGATTCGTCCACACTTGCGCTTCTATGCACCCATACAAACCGATGTCTCTGTTCATACTCATCCACCGGCAAACCCTGCCCTATCTCCATGAAGATTTGGCCGATGTCTGGGACGATGTCCCACGGATATTCGACATTCTCCAGCCAAGCCCTTGCCAAAGTATGCTCCAAATCGAAAAGATTGGATACTTTGAAAACTCCAATACTCATCTAAAATCTTCCTCTCATTGCAGCTCTTTGATACGTTCGGAGTTCTGTATACAAACATATGCAAACCAGCTTCTTTTTTAAAGTGGTCGAATTCGACCACTATTGAAAGAATAAAGCAGAGACCGGCATATGCCAACACTTTTTCTTCCTACTCAGAACCATGCAACCACACGGAAAATCCTAGCTTGACGATTGTGGAAACCCATGGTAGCTTCTATATGGAAGCGGACATGTTCCGCTTAAATCATCATTTGACCATGCATCAACCATCTGCATGACAGAAATAATAATATAGGAAGTGACCTCCATGCGTTTTTTCGACACACATTGCCATATTGGACTGATACACGAAGACCAGCTTGAACAACTCATAGCCGTGCAGTATGCAAAGAGGGCCGGAGTCGCCCATATAGTCTCGATCTGCAACAGCCTTACGGACTTCGAAACGGTGTACAACAACCTTAAGAGTGCAAAGAACGTCTACCATGCAGTAGGCGTATCGCCCACGGAAAGCGGCAATGTGCTGCTCAACTGGGAGACGGACATCCAAAAGTTCCTCAAGATGGACAGGGTCATAGCCGTGGGTGAAACGGGGCTGGACTACGGCAAGTACAAGCAGTATCAGGACATACAGGTCGAGATGTTCCTCTAGCACCTTGAGATTGCAAGAAGGGCCCACCTACCTGTAATCATCCACAACAGAGAAGCAGGAGCCCACATCCTTGACATCCTGAGAACGAACATTCCAGAGGAAGGTGCGATATTCCACTGTTACTCAGAGGACTGGGAGTATGCATTCAAGGCAATGGAGCTGCCGGTGTACTTCTCGTTTGCTGGAAACATCACCTACAAGAACATACGAAAGCTCACAGACACGGTAAGGAACCTCCCGGAGAACAGGATCCTGATCGAAAGCGAGGCTCCGTTCATGGTGCCTGCGAAGTACACGAAACGCAGAAACAAGCCTGAGTATCTGCCGGAGACGGCCAAGGCCGTGGCTGACATAAAGGGGATACCGCTTGAGGAGATGTCAGAGATCCTCTACCAGAACAGCCTCAACGCATTCCATCTCACAGAGGAGTGACGCCTGACATGGAAGGACTCCTCCACCCCGTCTCTATAGGAAACCTCAAGCTAGACGGAAATGTGTTCCTTGCTCCGCTTGCAGGCTACACGGACAAGATATTCCGCAGCATCTGCCTTCGCCATGGTGCTGACCTTGCATACACTGAGATGGTCAGCAGCGAAGGGGTTGCGAGGGACAGCGAAAAGACCGTCATGCTAATGGAAAAGGGCGAAGGGGAAAGGAACCTTGCGGTTCAGCTCTTCATGCCTGATGCAGACACAGCAAAGCGTTCGATTCCTGGAGTGATGGCCTATAACCCTGCCATGATAGACATAAATGCAGGATGCCCGGTGCCAAAGGTCGTCAAAACCGGAGCCGGCAGCGCCCTTCTCAAGGACCCAAAGAAGATAAGGGAGATAGTGTCCACCATTGTAGAGAACACAAATGTACCTGTGACCATCAAGATAAGGACAGGCTGGGACGTGGAAGGTATCAACTACTTGGAGACGGCCCAGGCGGCCTTCGATGGAGGAGCAAGTGCGGTATGCATGCATGCAAGGA
>SAMEA104315420__coassemble_842_pt1 | contig 16532 bp, 8 predicted proteins | sample SAMEA104315420__metabat2_high_PE_020 | metagenome-assembled genome bin SAMEA104315420 (sample SAMEA104315420) | gut metagenome | biome: Monkey gut; feature: monkey-associated habitat; material: faeces | place: China | collected 2013 | reverse complement strand
GAGCATCAAGCCTCTTGAAAATATAGCTTTGTTGAGTTACTATTACGACCATACCTCACATTGTGAAAATTCGCCAACCAAAAATCCACCTCTTGTCATCTCTGATGCAGCTATGGACAATTTCATTCGCTTAACCTCCATACATAATCCTCATATCATCCCAGTTACTTCGGAGAACATCAAATATAAGTTAGGGGATGAAGTCGTTATTACAAAAGGAGAGTTTAAGGATATACGTGGTAGAGTGGCAAGAATTGCTGGACAGCAGAGGGTGTTGGTTGAACTCTTTGATGGGTGCTTGGTGGCAACGGCGTATGTGCCAAAGAATGCGATGAAACCGTATGTAGAACATTAAATCAACATAATATCTATGACCGAAAAAACGAAAAATATACTTAGTCTTAATCATACAGAGGCAATGGATTTCTTTTTGAAATCAGAGCAATATCATGGATTTGAACTTCCAGAATATTTTGTATTCGATGATTTGCTCCAAAATGTCAAGAACGCAATTGGCGAAACGCCCTATGAGGAGTGTTTGCAAGAGGACATGTCACCAGCACAATTACCGGATGTAAATCTTGATATTTTGCTAAACAAGGATGGTCGCTATGCCGTTCGTCCCATTATCTTGGCTAATCCATTCCTTTATTATTTCCTTGTCAGGGAAATTTGTAATGAGCAATCATGGACGGTTATAAAGCATCTCTTTGAAAAATTCAACGTTCCTCATATCACATCTTGCGCATTGCCTGTCATACCTAAGGAAAGAGAGCCGTTTCATAAGTCCACAACTATACTGAATTGGTGGAGTTCCATGGAACAACGAAGCATAGAACTTTCTTTGGAATATCGTTATATGTTCGTTACGGACATCACCAACTGTTATGGTTCGGTAAATCCACAAGCATTTGATTGGGCTTTTTCATTCAAAGATACAGAGTTCGAACAGAAAACAAAAAATCCGATAGCTAAGAACATCCAAAAGTTTCTCCGTGCCTTCCAACAAGGGCGCAATATTGGCATTCCACAGGGAAGTGCCATATTTGACTTTATCGGTGAGATAATCCTTGGCTATTCTGACCTTTTACTCCATGAAGCTATAAGAAAAGAAGGCATTAAGGCTAAATATGAGATAATCCGTTATCGTGATGACTATCGTATCTTCTGTAATGATAAGGATGTTCTTGAAAAGATTTCATATACACTGCAACACGTGTTGGAGAGTTTGAACTTCCGTATGAACAGCAAGAAGACCAAGATTAGCGAGAGCATTATTACAGATGCTATCAAATCTGACAAACTTGCATACATCTATAATACACCTATATTCAATAAGAAGGGGTGTGACTTTGACAGTTTCGAGAAACACCTACTCTACATCCTCATGTTTGCTCGCCAATATCCCGATAGCGGTTCCATCAGAACCATGCTCTCGGATATTGACAAACGCATGGAGGATTGGCTAAAGCCTTATGAAGAGGAGGTTACAACCATACCTATTCTTGAAGATGATGAACCTAAAACCGAAAAGATAACCAAACAACGACGTCTTGTTGGTGGCAGTGTGCGAGCCATGTCGGCAGTATGCGCCCAGATAGCTTTAGAGAATGTTGGCTGTTGTCATTATGCTTTACGGGTTCTCAGTAGAATGGTCGATTCTCTTAAAGACGAAAAAGAGAAGAGCGCAATCATAAATCTCGTATATTCCAAGCTTTGCAATCAGCCTAACTCCGACTACAACCAACTTTGGCTGCAAAACATAACGTATCAGCAAGACAAGAAAAATGGCAAGTCGCCATATAAGATGTGCTTGTGTCGTGTTGTTGCTGGAGATAAGAATGGGGAGTTGTGGAACAACAAGTGGGTAAAGCTTAAACTCCAGTTTGGCTTGCATATGAATAGCATTGTCGATGAGGAAACATTGAAGAAGGTCACACCTGTGATTACATTTAAGGAGACAAGAATGTATTATGAACTATAGAATTAGATTGTAAATATGACTGATATATTTGATGATTTCGATTGGGACGCCTTTGAGAAAAAAGACTCTTTTCAAATGTCTGAAAAACAGAATGAAGGAACTGTTGACGACATTGAACATACAGTTGTTTCTGGTACTGTCATTTCTATCACCCAACGAGAAGTGGTTGTTAACATAGGCTATCGTACAGACGGTATTATACAGAAAAGTGAATTTATATATAATCCAGAACTGAAAGTAGGGGATGTCGTTGATGTTTACATAGAATCAAAGAGTAATCATCTTGGTCAGCCGATTCTGTCGCACAAGAAAGCAAGAGCAGCAAAAGCCTGGGAACGAGTTAATGAAGCACTTGACAATAACGAGACAGTAAAAGCATATGTTAAGTGCCGCACAAAAGGTGGTACCATTGTGGATGTCTTCGGAATGGAAGCATTTATGCCAGGTTCTCAAACGGATATCGTTAGAGTAGACAATTTGGAAACGTTTGTAGGACAGACAATTGGCGTTAAAGTTGTAAAGATAAACAAAGAGTACCGCAATGTTGTTGTAAGCAGAAAATCCGTAGTAGAGGAGAATCTAGCAAAGAAAACTACTGATAAAACTTTGCTGAAGGAAATTTGGCAAAAACATACAGAAGTACAGGAACAGATTCTTAGACAAAGAACAGCTCCAGTTGCTATCATACCAGAAGCAACTACTATCATTAATGAGAAACTGCATGTCAGAGTTGATACCACAGATAACACTAAGGAAATTCAACAACAGATAGTTGATAGTTTGGAAATTGATTATGATGATTGTCATTTTGAAGAAGGCTATGTCCTATCCCCTATTTCTAACTGGCAAAAGTTGAATGAATCAGTGAAAGCCAGAATCAGCTCAAAAGCAAATAAAGAATATGTCACGTTCACTTACTATCCTGTAGTTGATGGTAGTGTAGTAGATAAACACGCTCAGTTTACTGGTGTAAAACATTTGTTAGACAAACTGGAAGTGGAATATGATTTCGACAAGAATAATCGTCTGCAAATATCTATTGACGAGTTAAATAGGTTGAAGGAGAATAAAGAATTCAATAGTCTCCAACTGGCTTTGCCTGATCGAGCATCAGCCATTATTCCTACATACCCAAGTATAATTGTTTATCTTGAAAAGCAATGCCCTGGTCTCAAACTGAATAACATTGAATCGTTCAAGAATTTCAAGGATAGCAAGAAGAAAATTCGCACTGGCGTAAATATAGACAAGCAAGTATCTGTTGAAGGTGGATATTTCACACAAGAATTCTTGGATTTGATAAAGCCTGTATTTGAATTGCAAATGTGTAAGGTAGAATATACCTTTATCATTCACGAGAATGCACTTAATCGTTATGATTGGCAAGCAAACACACTCGGCTTACCTAATCTGAACGGCAACACAATAACTTTCTATAAGAATATAAAACGTCCTGCGTTGCAGGAGAATACAGATGATATTACAAGAGAAAACGAAGTAGATGAGACTTCGGATATTGCAGATATGACATCGTCAGAGTTCTTTAATACGAAGGACACTACCGATTTCAACTTTGATTTCTATCTCTGGAACAAACTGATGAAAAGATTGTTTGGTCAGGACAATTATGACCATATAGAGAAATACTATTACAAGTACCGTGAGAATAGAGATTGGGCAACGGTAGAAGAACTTGATAAATTCAATGATGACCTTCACACCTTGTTTAAACCATCAATAGAACATTCCGTCTCGTCAAATGGAACTTCAATCGGTATTGATTTCAATTGGAAAGAAAAGAGTTTGCCTGAACTTCTTACAGAGTTAAGCAGAGACTATCCGTTTGTGGATTTTGGATTGTTCAAGAAGGGTCACAAGTGCAACTTTGGCATTCTATATAGAAAAGCAGACATGACAGAAATCATGAATCAACTTCATGACTTCTCAGATGATTTGCACCTCGAACTGAAGAAAAAAGGAACAGAACTTATATTCTCACGAGAGTTTCAGAAAATAGATGATCTATTGACATTTAAAGCTCAGTTAGCCCATAAACTTAAGACATTTGACCAATCTAGATATTTGTGCACAATCTCAGAAGTGCCTTCAGATAAAGTCAAATTAATATATTTCAATGATATTAACAGCAGAGATGAAGATCGTTTTGATGCAATGCGTGAACTAAGGGAGGCAGATTTCACTGTTGGAAAACTTAAGATAGGAAAGCTGATAAGAACGGCTAATTACCCTGAACTGATCTTGGATATTTCTGGTGACTTTTATGAAGTCACAAAACAATTGTTTGAAGAGACTGATGTCACGGAAATAATTCCAGACCTTTCTGGTGATTTAGAGAAACTGGCACGTCTGAAAGAATCGTTGAACAGAATCGTTGAAGGTCATGACGTAGAGAATTCGTCACTTGGCTCTTTTATTTTTGACGCTTCTAAAGCTGCTGGTATTAAGGATTATGAAGATAATATCAAATTGGAATTGCAAGAAGTTGCCAAGCATCTTCTGAATAAAAGAATTGCTAATAATGAGCCCCAGAAGGTGGCTATTGCCAAGGCTATTTTGGCTCCAGAATTATCTATAATCCAAGGACCTCCTGGCTCAGGAAAATCGACGGCAATTGCTGAACTGATTTGGCAACATATACGCAAAAACCAGAACACAAGGATTCTGCTAACTTCGGAAACGAATTTAGCTGTTGATAATGCAATAGATAGAGTTGCGAATCCTTATCATAATTTGGTTAAGCCTATCCGCATAGGTGATGAGTCTCGTCTTGAAACAGAGGGCCTTCAATTTTCATACTCTGCCATGTACCGCTGGGCAAAAGGTGGTGACATTACGACAAAGGAAAAATCATTTGATATTAATGAAGATGATAATGATGACAATGTTGCTACAATTGTAGAAGATACAGTTTATAAAGCCCCAGAAAAGTTAATCCTTCTGAACTGGATGGAAAATATCGGTAGAAGAATGGATAAGGATTGTATGCCTGAAGAAGCTCAGGAACTTTGGCAAGAACTGTTGGAAAATCCTACGGACAATCTTAAGGTTTTATTCTTTGATAACTATATTGCGAACTGTAATGTTGTTGGTGCGACATGTAGTTCAATTGGACAGAAGAATATTATTTTAACTGAAAATATTGCTACTCAAAGTAAGAAGAACAAGTTTGTTCCGACTGCATTCTATAAGACATATCGAAGCATTTTCTCCCAAAGAGATAATGATTACAATCCTAAAATTAGATTTGATGTTGTAATTCAGGATGAGGCGAGCAAGGCAACACCAGCTGAGTTGTCTATGCCTTTGATTTATGGTAAGAAGAATATTATTATTGGCGACCATCGACAGTTACCTCCAATGATATCAAGAGAGGCATTCACAAACTCGTTTGAATATCTAATCAAGCGAGAACAAAACAATACAGAATTGCAGCGAATAAAAGAACTGAAGAGTTTTGTTATCAAAAACTTCAATGTTCTCGAAATATCGCATTTTGAACGATTATACAATCAGATAGATGAAAAGCTCAAGGGTGTTTTCAACTATCAGTTCAGAATGCATCCTGCTATCAATGAAGTAATAAAACAATTCTACAAAGACGAAGGTGGCTTAGAGTGTGGTTTAGTGCATCCTAAGGATTTGGGGGTTAATGATCCTGACTATATTCATAATGGAGCATCAAGATTTCATGGTATCACAGCAGGTCCTATTGATCCTAGTGTTCATGTATTGTGGATTGATTCTTCATCTCCAGAGATGCTTGATGGTACGTCAAGAGTAAATTATGGAGAGGTTAAAATAATTCAAAAATTACTTCGTGAACTGAATAACTCGGATTCCTTCCATGAGTATACTAATAAGTGGAACAATATTGAAGACAAACAAATTGGCTTGATTTCGTTTTATGGCAAGCAATTGCGCCTGCTCAAGGAAATGACAAAAGAATTCAATTCAAAAGAGATGCCTATACGAGTTAGCACTGTAGATAGATTCCAAGGAATGGAACGTAATATTATTATTGTATCAATGGTAAGAAGTCATTGCATCCAAACAGAAAAAGGACAAAAACCTAATTATACGAAATATGGAGAAGATGGTTATCCGAAGCAAAAAGACCTTGGCTTTGCTCAATCCCCAAACCGATTGAATGTTGCTTTATCACGTGCAAAACGTTTGCTGATTATTGTTGGTGATAGCCAACTCTTTAGAACAAAAGAAATTTATGATAATGTATACAATACTGTGTCCAATCATGAAAATGGTAAAATATTAACAGCTGAGGAATATGGATTATAAAGAAATTATCAATAATGGTAAGCTCGTTTATGCTTCAAATTCCACAGATTCTAATTTCCGCTTGTGGAGATTGAACAGAACGGTTTGTTATGTAACCTACTACAAAATAATAGAACTGACCAAGTTGGATAAGGTCCTTCTGATGACCATAAAATATAATGGCGGTTCTATTTATGAGAATAAGTTAGCTGGTATTCTCGGATTTAACGTTCAGGATAATTTTGACGTGACTCCCAAAAGGTACAAAGATGTCGGAGAGGCATCCATCTTTAGTGGAATTCTTTCTGAACTGAAAAAATTCGCATTAATCAATAATGTCGAACATAAAGTTTCTGTAACTCCATTAGGAGAATTGGCTCTTAAGAAGGGGGTTAAATACGAATTCTATTCAGGGGTACAGCTATTAAACGAATGCTTTGACCTTGCTCAAAAGACAGAAAATGAGTTCTTGTATTTCCCTTTCCGAGATTCCCTTGGTATAGTGTCAGAAATCCACGGAAGCAAATTGTTGGCCTATGATAATTTCAATGTAAACACAATTGAAAAAGAATTGTATGGCGCACCAGAGGGACTTGTGGCACGTCTATTGTTGCAGTCAGATGATAGAACTTTAGTTTTTAGAGCTGAAGCTTCAAATGATGCAAGAATGGGTGAAGTATATGTGGATTTCAGATTATATGAATATAATGGTCTAAAGTACCCAATTGTTTTCTATCAAGATGAAGTATCCTTGGAAGCTAACGATCTGTTGTTTAACAGCTGTAATTCTCAGTATGTTCGTGATAAAATTCATTTAGGAGAATACCTATATCTTGTTAAAGGAAGTGGTATGAGACTGACTTACTTGTCTCTGTGCTCTTATATGGATGTATGGTCATTAGATGATTTCCTCGATAGTGAGAATTTAGACTGGAATGATAATAGGCTGTTTGACAGCATAGCAAAAGACGCAAATGGCTCCCAATGGTCAAAGATTTCATCAGTATGTCCGACAGTATCTCTTAAACCAAAGCTTAAACAATATGAGGAATCATTAGACTGGATTATTATTTCGGAAAGATTTGATGATGACTTTATTATTGATAATGCCACAAAGTACCCTTGGGACTTTGAATCTCTGTCTGCAAATCGTAGTATAGACTTTGTTAAGAAAATTATTGTTATCCCAGAACTACACAATAACACTATAGATTGGGACTGGGAGACATTGATGTCTAAATTAGACGAAGATTTTGTTCTTCAACATATTGATACCATTCCGTTTGTTATGTATTCTCAAACGGAAAAATATTTATCTCTGCATCCTGAGTCAATATGTAGTTATCCCAATCGTAAATGGGATTGGAAATTCTTGTCATCAAATGCAGAACTCGGATTCATCCTTAATAACATATCTGTATTCGGTAAATATATTTATGTTGAAGATGTTATGCCTCGTGCATTCTCAGATAAGAATTGGTGCCATTTGTACTGTGAATCCAGTGCATTTGCTTTTGCTGTCATTGAAAATAAAGAGCGCCTTTCTACAAACTACAATGCAAATATGGCAGATTACCAATGGTCAATAGAATTGATAGATTGGCACGAAAAAATGGGCTTCATTACTTGGAGGTGCACCAATTATGCTATTGGTCTTGAATGCAATCCTAATATCGTATGGAATTCAGAGGTCTTTGAGCATTATAAAGGAAAGAATTTTAGTGTAAAAGGACTAAATCACATTTCTGCTTCGGTTACAGACTGTCATATCATTGATTCTAATGTAGATTTCAAATGGTCGTGGTCGCAATTATCTTACAGAGATATTGTTCTGAACAATATTGAATTTATCAAGAAACATATGACGTGTCTTTCTCTTGACGTAGTAATAGCAAACTTAAGGGAAGATTTTGTTGACCAATTATATATGGATTTATCGTTCAAGACTATTGCATCAGCAAAGAATTTATGGTCATTATTAACAGAAAAAGTTTCTGAAGGCATAATTCGTAGGAACTTTGATGATGAAAAATGGGATTGGAAAGTCCTGACAAAACGTTTTTGTGATAGTATGCATATCACTCAGTTGGGTGATATTCGCTGGGTGAACAAACTTGATTGGGACTATTTATCAGAACATCTGGACATAGTAAAGATTCAAGATAATCTGTCATTGTATGTTGACAGGTGGAACTGGAAATGCATTACTTTACGTGCAAAACACGATTTTTTAATATCGAACCTCCCTGAATATTATGATTCTTGGGATTGGAAGTCCCTTCTGCAAACCATTCTTACAGATGAAGATCTTTCCGATAAAAACATAAAAATACAGATTGCTGTCATTCTATCTCAGATAGAGGACAACACACAGTTATGGACTTTGTTTACAAAACGTTATTCAACGGAAAATATAATGTCTTTACAGGACGACAAGTCTTTGAGTTCTGTTGGATTTGCCTGGAACTATTATGACGTATATAACCGTGCTGATTTTGAAATAGAACCATATCTGCAAAATTATCAAGAGCATGGAATATATGTAGATTGGGATGCGCTATCTTCTTCAAAAGCTCTTGATAGAATTCTAAGATGGGACAAAAATATAACTAAAGACTTCTATAATTGGGAAGATTTGGTTGTTTCCATTCTTGAAAATGAATATTACAACTGGAATTTTAAGTATCTTTCTACCCTCACTTCTATTAACTGGTGTGACAATATTCTAAAAATTCGAACAGAAGAGTGGGACTGGGACTACCTTTCTGAAAACAGCAAATGTTTCAGCTATAATTCTAAACGTCCAAAGGATCTCATTAAGCATATCGAAAAGTTTGAAGATTGGCTGAATTTTGCAATATTGTCTAAGAGAAAAGATGTAAAATTGGATATTGAAAATATCTTGACTCATCTATCCTACCCTTGGGATTGGAATGCTATTTCGCAAAACAAGTCGTTTGCTCTTACCGCGGACTTCGTAATGGAGCATAAGGATTTTTCTTGGGAATGGTCAGCACTTTCATCTCGTAATGACTGTATTTTTACAGCAGAATTCATTAAGGAAAACAAGGACAAAGACTGGAATTGGGCAATACTGTCAAAGAGAAAAGAAATTGCCCTTAATACGGACACCCTGATTGCATTAGTGACAAAAGAATGGGACTGGAATGAACTGATACGACGTAATGATATAAAGTTTACTCCTGAATTGTTACGCTTGGTGATAGATAAAGACCTTAATTGGAAAGCTATATCTCAACGTGATGATTTTTATCCAACAATGGAAGTTCTCAATATCCTAAAAGACAAGAGTCTTGATTGGGTTAAGATTTCACATAGCGAACAATTAGCAGCAAATGTCATATTTGTCTTTAAGGACAAATTAGACTGGATGGTATTGTCTCACAGCTCTCACATTAACATATCTGACGCAAAAGTTCTTGATAGGTACAAATCATATCTTGATTGGAATGTTATTTCTAATAGTCAGCATTTATCGTTGACAGAAGAGGTTCTTGAAAAATTTAAGGACTACTTAAATTGGAATATTATATGCAGAAGAACTGATTTCATTATTACTGCCGAAATTCTTGAGAAGTTTGAAACAAAACTTGATTGGTCAATTATATCAAGAACTGGAAATATTGAGTTTACTCAGGAAATAGTTGACAAATACAGAGATAGGTGGGATTGGGTAGCATTGTCTGAAAATCCAGCATTCAGAGCATCTGGTATAGAAAGTTCGTTCAAGAAGGAACTCAATCTGATGGAATTCTATTGCGAGTTGAAATCTAACTGTCATGGAAAACCTTATGTGTACCATTTCACTCATATGTTTAATGCAATTGAGGTAATACGAACTCGTAAGATTCTAAGCCGAAATAGAGCAAATGAATTGGGACTTTTAAAATATGATGCTGCTGGTTCTGTTGTTCATCGATCATCCAAAGCGCATCCTTATGCAAGATTTTACTATAGAACTGGTACACAAACTCAGTTCTATAATGAATGCTTAGGCAAGCAAAGAAATACAAAATATTATCAGAGTGCATTAAATAATGGTTTGCCAATGTGTCCAATGCCTGTATTCTTCAAATTCGATTTGCAGGAAGTATTGGCTAAATGTGCGAATTTATGTTCCTATAGTACAGGTAATCTTCAGACGAATTGGGCTAATGTATATAAGGTAATTGATGACCCATATAATATTGATGCAGTGCATTTGTATAGCCATAACAATTATGACAAGGTTGTTAGAGACAAGAAGCAGCAGGAGTTTTTGATTAAGGATGAGTTCGATTTCTCTGACATAAATGATTATCAGATTATCTGCTATGATAGAGAAGAAGCTGAGATCCTACGTTCAATATTTAAGGATGACCCCATATGTGAGCATATTTTTTCTACAGATGAAGCGGAGGATGTCTTTGAACATGAAAATCCTCAACTTTTATTTAATATTGATAATGATAAACTTTCTATTAATACAAGATATGATGGAGATTATGTCTTCCAAATAGAAAGTAATAATATCACAAAGGTTAAAGTTCACAACACTAAAGACATAAAAGCAGAAAAGAAGAATATTATTCAATTGTATAAAGCTGTCTCTGTTGAACTTGGTGATACTCCTTTTGAGATTTATTACATCAATATGAATCCTGCTGCTCGCTCTCCAAGATGGCTGGTGTACAAACATGAATCTGTTGCTCGTGAAGCGAGATACACTCGTACGGAAGATATAGAGAAATATCTTGGCATTAGCTTTGATGACGATGAGTTTGATCCAGAAGAACTCATAACTGCACTCGAAATTGTAATGCCCAAACTTGAAGATTTGTATAATTCGAAGGTACGCCATTACGTTGTTAAGCAACATACGTTACTTGTTTGTAAGCAATTTGAAAAATATGCATTTGAACTGAACACTAAAGTGATGAATATTGACTTGATGCGTTTAGTTCTAGCAATGCATGATATAGGAAAGGCTATAGATAGAGCAACACAGCATACACATACTCTCTTTTTAATCAGAGAATTCTGGGCTGAGTCTCCATTTACAGACTATGAGTTACAACTTGTTGAAGTTCTGCTGAGGGATGACCACTTGGGCAGTTTTTTCCAAGGAAAATATGATTGTAGTATGCTTCAAGAGGAAATCAAGAAAGATGCAGAAGAACTTCAGATTGATGCATCATGTTTGCTACAACTAAAAATGGTACTGTATCAATGTGATATTGCCTCATACACAAAAGATGCTGGTGGCCTGAAATATTTGGAACACATGTTCTTATATGAGAATAATGAAAAGAAATTCAATGAAGAAGACGGATTGTTGGCTATGTCTGCTAATTATTGGAGTCGTTATGAACAATTGAAAACTATAATATATGAGTAATATAACATTTAAAAAAGGAAATATTTTCTCATCTGACAAGCAAACTATTGTTAATACAATAAATTGCGTAGGAGTAATGGGCAAGGGAGTCGCTCTTGGCTTTAGACTTAGATACCCAGAGATGTATGAGAAATATAAAGAATTTTGTAAAAACAAACAGATTGCTATAGGCAAACTTTGGCTATATAAGCAACCTCAAGAAGAATCGCAATGGGTATTGAATTTTCCAACAAAATTCCATTGGAAATATCCAAGCAAGATGGAATATTTAGAAGTTGGTCTTCAAAAGTTTGTTGAAACGTACAAAGAAAAAGGTATAACTTCAATAGCCTTTCCTTTATTAGGAACACATAATGGCGGTCTTGACAAAATAGATGTCCTGAATATAATGCATTCTTATTTAGAGAAGTGTTCTATTCCTATAGAGATATACGAATATGATCCCAAAGCTCCCGATGAATTGTACAAGCAATTTAAGGAGAAATGGGGATCAATGTCCATGCACGATAAAAAAAATATGGGTATTAGATCGAATCAAATAGTTGCGATAGACAAAGTAATAAATGATATAAATAATAGCTCTATGGCCTCACTGTCTGAATGTAATGGAATAGGTATTCTTACTTTGCAGAAGTGCTTTAATTTAGTTTTAGATTATAAAGCACAGCCAACACTTGATTTGAAATAAAAGAAATCATCTGAAACGAATAATAAAATCAAGATAAAAATGAACATATCAGAACAAATACATTTAAAGCTCCAGCTGAAAGAGAACTCCGAGGTGGAATATAAGTCTGCCGCAGGTGGGTTTCCTAAAGCTGAATTTTGGCGTTCTTTTTCAGCCTTGGCCAATACCAATGGTGGAACGATTGTGCTGGGAGTGAAAGAGAAAAATCATAAGTTCACACCAGATGGTCTTTCTGAAGAACTTGTAGCAAAATACAGAAAACAGTTTTGGGATGACGCACACAATAAGTCATGCGTGAACATTCCGCTATTGGTAAAAAGCGACATTGAAGAAATACAGACGGATGGTGGACAATATTTACTTGCATTTAAAATACCTCGTGCTCAATACGACTTGCGCCCAATACATCTTACGCTTACTCCTTTCGGACATACCTACAAACGTAGAGATGAAGGCGATTATCTGTGCAGTGACGATGAGGTGAAACAGATGTATTCGGATGCCAACAATATGAGGGCATCGGCTGACTCCCGAATTTTAAGAGGCTATTCCATTGATGACATTGACATACCTACTCTGCACCAATATCGTCGTGCGTACGATATTAAGCATGAAAACCATCCTTGGACAGAGCTTGATGACAAAAAGTTTTTGGAAATCATAGGTGCCTATCGTAAAGATAGAGCCACATCAACGGAAGGATTCACTGTTGCTGGCATGCTGATGTTTGGCAAGACTAACAGTATTACCGACCCAGAGTGCTGCCAAGAGTTTTTCCCAGACTATCGTGAGCATTTGAGTGACGACCTTCAGGTACGTTGGACAAATCGTATATATCCCGATGGGACATGGGAAGCCAACCTTTATCAGTTTTTCACTCGTGTCTTACCTTTATTGCAACACGCTTTGCCTGTGCCTTTTAGTCTTGACAACAATCAGATGAGGAATAATACAACCACGGCTCATGTAGCTTTGCGTGAGGCTTTTGCCAACAGTTTGATTCATGCAGCATATACGGTAAGGGGCAATATTGTGATTGACAGATACTTCGACCGTATTGTTTTGTCAAATCCAGGTACAATGCTTATCAGCATGGAAGAATACTACGAAGGAGGACATAGTGTATGCAGAAACCCTGTAATCCAAAAGATGTTTGTATTCTTGGGAATTGGTGAGAAAGGAGGAACTGGCGCTGATGTTATTGCGAAAGGATGGAACGATAATGGTTGGAGCATACCAACTGTTGAGGAAAAGAGTAATCCTGATAGAATAGAAACTTGCCTAAAACTGGAGGGAAGCATTAATGGAACTACGAAAACTCCTGCCAGTACTACGGAAATAACTACGGAAACTCCTGCAAATACTACGGAAACATCCTCTGTAACTACGGAAACTCCTGCCGATACTACGGAAACTATTCTAAAAATAATCAGCAAAAATCCTAAGGTTACGGCAAAAGAGATAGCATCCGTATGCGGCATAACAGAAGATGGAGTTGCTTACCATATCAAGAAATTAAAACAAAGAGGACGGTTGATTCGAATCGGTGGTCCACGAAATGGAGGCGAGTGGAAGGTGGTTGAATGATTTTATTTCAATGCTTTTAGGCAAACTCAAAATTGAATTCATAATGTTATTAGGAAACAAAATAAAGTCTCTTAGAGACGAACAAGGAATACTGCAGCGCCAGGTGGCGGCATACTTAGAAATTGATACTCCAATGTTCAGTAAGATAGAACGTGGGGATAGGCGAGCGAAGAGAAACCAGGTGCCCCAACTGGCTGAATACTTTCATGTGGATGAGAAAGAGCTACTCACCTTGTGGCTGGCAGACAGAATATTGGATGCTATAGAGGGTGAGAAAGAATTGCAGTTTCGTGCTATTGAAGTAGCAAAACGCGAATTGACAAAGGCTGATCTATAAAGGTTATATCAGTTCTTATTAACAAGGCGATAGGTGTGTCCAGTTTGGATAATCCTATCGTCTTGTGATTTTGTAAGGTTTCAATGCTCCAAGCTCCTGTAAGTCTTGAAGAAAGAATTGGAATGGATGAGTGAATCCAACTCTTGATAATCCTTCTTTCTCTTTTCCTCCATTATGACCTCCTTGTAAAAGATGCGATTGGTTCGGTCAAGATCCATAACCCGATTTTGATATAGAGATGAAAAGAAAATACTGGCAATGATGCCGTGAATGATAAGATACCATTGGAGTAATCCCCATTTGGCAGTCCTTCGTTTGAATCTGTTCCATCTGTAGAGCCACCACGATTTCAGTGTTGGTGGAGGAGATGGTTTGGGACTTGTGATGGTTTGCAAAGCATCGCCCCATATCTTCAAAATCGCATGTGCTTTTTCTACAGATTCATCCTCGTTAATGATTTTCATGCCGATGTAACGGATTGTCCGTTGGATTTCTAACGAATATTGTGGAGCCCATTCTGCTACTTGCTCAATGGTTATTAAGCCTTGCGCTTTTCGCTTTTGCAGATACACGTTGCGTTTGCACTCTCTTTCTTTTTCGTCTTTTTCCAAGTATTTTTCTATTTCTTCAGCGTACAGTTCAATGAAATTCATGTGGAAGGAGGAATATCAGAGCGTAAAGCGTTGGTAATCAGCAAATATTGTAACTTTATCTTTTTAAAACGGTACAAATTTTAGAGATGGCTTTAATGGTAGTGATTATGCCCTCAGTAAAGAGAAAAAGTAAGACAAACGCCAAAATAAGAATTAAGTTTATTTAAGAAAATAAATTGTTTATAAACGACAGTTTTCAAACAAAAGTGCAGTTTTGCGTATGTAAAGTAGGTTCGTTGATGATAGTTCAATACAGGCTTCGGGTGATAACAAATGCCACTTCTTTCCCTCCTAGTTACAACATCAAAATCTCCTTCAATAAGAGAAAAAATAAGGTGGTTTGTACCGCCTTTGTATCTCAAACTTAGTAATGCGCTGAGACACAAGGTTTGTGCATAATTCTGAGACAATAAAAATGTAGAAAAGGTTCTGTTGTGCAAAATAGAGCAATAGGAGAATCCTATATTCTGAATGTATCGATTGTAATAACTACCATAGCATTAAAAACATATATTTCGGTTGAATAAGTAGAATAATTGGCGTATTACTCCATTTATATTTAGGATTATTCATTTTTTTACGCTCGATTTTGTATCTTTGCGTTTTAATTAAAGTTCTTAAGTTATCAAAAATTTAAAAACATGGAAAATTTTTTAGGATTCGGAACATGCGATTCTGCCTATGATGGCAGAAGGCATATCGCGTGTTTGCTAACATTATATGCTTCTTATAAGCTTAAGATCAACCCTAATGATATCAATTCCGTTAGAAGCGCAATTGGCATTGCCAACTATGTACAATCACATCAGCTTCTTATGCAAAGCCTCTATAGCGCAGATTTTTATCAGTTTATAGAGTCGTTAGGCGTTAGATATAACGTTTCGAAGCAAGACTTGGTCTACCTATCTTCTGGTGAACTGTTTAAACTACGAATCACAAAAACGCCTGCTGGTTATAATCGAGCTAAGAACATAGTCTTGGCAGTTCACTTTGCGTATCTTCAGAGATACTATCATCCGCTTAATACTATTGTATTACAACAACTTACGCAAGGCTTTAGTTTCCCCATTTTAAAAGGAACGAGTGGCGGACTGACAGACGCTGAACTACATAAAATTTTCTCAACTGTAAATATGAAGTTAATATCAGGTAATACTGATTTGAATAGTATCGAGTCATTAGTCGCCAAACAGATTTAATCAAGCCACGCTATAAAGTAGCGTATTAGATAAGTGTCTATAATATGGAAAATAATCAACTAATTGAAATGCCCTCTGGGGCGCGTGAAGCTTTAGGCGATTTGCTGAGTGATATGTATCTTAGCAATGTAAAGAAGCGGTTACGCGCCCTCAATCAACCATCTGAAAATGACAGAAAACGTTGGGTATGGGAACTAATCCAAAACGCAAAAGACAGCATTGCCGCAGCTCCAGATAGAACCTCTGTTGATATTGAAATTGAAATCAATGGAAATATTGTTAAGTTTATTCATAATGGGGCACCATTTACATACAAGGCACGTCTAGCTCTTCTATATAAGTACAGTGAAGATAAAGACGGAGCGGAAAGCACAGGCAGATTCGGTACTG
>SAMEA104315420__coassemble_775_pt1 | contig 17345 bp, 18 predicted proteins | sample SAMEA104315420__metabat2_high_PE_020 | metagenome-assembled genome bin SAMEA104315420 (sample SAMEA104315420) | gut metagenome | biome: Monkey gut; feature: monkey-associated habitat; material: faeces | place: China | collected 2013 | reverse complement strand
CTGGGGATGGGGATGCAAGGAATGAGGGAGAGAAGAATGAATGAGAACACAGCCCTACTCTGCCAAAGGTATCCAGCAGTCGCAAACCTGGTTGCACAGGAGGGAGGAACGACAATCCTTGATTATTTGAGGAAAACACGCCATAGCCCACTTCCAGACATCATGCCATCAAAGGACCTGTTGGAAGAGACCCAATCCTATTTCACACCTTTCTTTGGCAACGAGATTGCAAGGAAAGCCTCCCTTGCAATCGAACACAGCCACTGCATCTCAACTTCGAACCATCATCATCCCGCATTCGAATTCATGACCGTCCAGGAAACGATCCTGTATTACATGTGGATGGGAATGCAAAAAGAGGAAGATTCCATCACTCCGTTCTTCGCTGCATCCAACGTAAGCATCAGCAACACGGTCTATCCAAGAGGGATGCTGATATATGATTGCTCCCTCCCGCAAAGATTCTTCAGACTACCTATATACCATTGGAAACTGACAAGGCAGTGCGTCGCCACGCTTGAGGGAATCACTTCTGAGATGGTGGCTAGAGTGAAGGATAGGATTGGCAAGGAAATGCATCAAGGGACCTTTGGCCCCCGCATGGGAGATACATTGGACTCCTTGTGCAACGATATACTTCTGTCAAACGAAGTCTTGAAGTACGACACCCTTAGGGAACAGACGACCGTAATAAACGCAATGCTTTCAGAAAGGTACTTCAAGGACAACAAGGCCCTGTATCTTTGGATGCCGCTCGAAACGCTTGCAACGCGTCTCCTCGTCAGGGACCTTCGTCACGAAGACGGAATCCTATACAACATCCTGTTCTGCGATGAGCTCAGGGTACATATACTCCAAAACCTTAATGGCGTCTCCGGCTGTTGGACGGAAGACACTGGCGGCACCCATTTCTTCTGGGGTTTGGACAGCCGTCATATACTCTTTCCACTTAGACTTACGGAGAAGAACGGCGAAGCGTTCCTCAATGGAAGGAATTCGTTGGAAGAAGAGGTCAGCATACCATTTACCAAGGAAGCCATATTGGATGAACTGGAAAGGCTTACGCTGTTGCCAGGACTCTTTCTGTGCTTCCTTGAAATCCATTTTCTTCGAGACTTCACTGTCTTTGGTGGATACTTTCAGCCAACCTACCTCAAGCAAATGGCAAAAGGCCTTGCCGGAAGCCTAAGGGAACTGGGCATGTTTGGGAAGGAAGCTTCAATCATCGAGTCAAAGACAAACTACATGACCTTGGGATTGACGTATCTCTTTCGCGAGAACTCTCGTGGGAAGTACCCTGTCTCCACCGCAGAGCTTTTGGAAGAACCCATCTCGTTGGATTCTTTGAACGACCTGTTGGATATCACTATAGAGGATTCACTAAGCTACATTGCTTTTTAGGGTTTTGCGTTTACTAAAAATTTGTAACCTTTGTTTCTTTGGTTTGTTGCCAAGTCAGGGAACGATACCCTTGACTACAAAAAAAGGAGAAACGCAATGAAAAAAGCATTCAGAATTATCGGCATTGTCTTGGCTTTGTCACTCGTTGTGGGTCTGGCAATTTCCTGTGACCCCAGCACGGTTCCAGATGGAAAGACGGCTCAGACCAAGAAGTCCATGACAAGTGCGGAATACAAAGCCAACAGCAAGGCGTTGGAAGGTATGGCGGTCGTTGAGGCGTATGCAGTCGCAAATCCAGAAGAAGCTGTTTCAAGTGCAAAGAGCATCGCAGGAGAATACAGAGTCGTATTCGACGGAAAGAAAACAATCAAAACTTCTGAAATTAGGAGCCAGCTTGAGGCCAAGGCTGCCGCACCAGACGCAAGTCCAGAAGAGCAAGCCTTCTACACTGCGCTTGCAGCTTCTCTTCCACAAGACGTGGAAGTGGCTGTGGAGGCTGGTTCATATGTGAAATACAGGGTGGATGAGAATGGCGTGTCGCATATCTCGTCCCTCGACATTAAAATCATGCTTGATGGAAAAACCATCGAGATAGAGAAGGATGAGGACGACAAGTGGATTGAAATCGACGGAACATTCTTCGACAACTCTGAGCTTGAAAGGATGCTAGATGCCGCAGACGATGCAGCAGATGCAATCGAAGAGTTCTTCGAGAAGATGGGAGAAGGCTCCGTTAAAATCGACCTAGAAACGCTGATTTCCGACAAAGAAACGACAGTATCAGTTGAAATAAAAGATGATGACGAAGAAATCACCGGCACAGCTCTGCTAAAGATTGATAACAATAAGCTTGTGACAATCTTCAACTTCAACTACATTGAACGTGATGATAGTGGTGCAACTGAAAAGGAACTTGCCATAGAAGCATCAATGACGTTCGGTCTGCTCAAGCCAATAACTGGCATAATAGACCTGAACATAGAAAAGCTGGTCAATCTGCTTGATGAGAGTTCCGTCTCCGTCAAAGTGAACGGCACGAACGTTTGGGCCGATGCCTTCATAGACGAACTGGACTAAGCATTTCGCTTAAGACACATTACAGCGGTCACCTTCCAGCTTTTGGAAGGTGATTTTTTCTATTTTTCCAGAATCTTTTCAAAAACCGTGAATGGAAATGATTGGTAATTTGTATTCATTTAGTATGAAGTACAAAAGCAGACCAATAGAATTCAAATCAATCAAGGAAATGCCAGCCAATGAACGGCCTCGCGAACGCATTCAGGAAAAAGGGCCAAAAGGCATAAGCGACATCGAGCTTTTATGCATAATCCTTGGTTCCGGCGGAAAAAACCGTCCGGTACAGGATATAGCCTTGGACATTCTGGAGACGATAGACCTCAAAGGCGGCGCAGGAGTAACCCCTACAGACCTTTCAAACGTTCCAGGCCTTGGACTAGCAAAGGCAGCGTCGATATGCGCGTGTCTGGAGTTTGGAAGACGCATGACCTATAGTGGATGGAAGAACATGCGTAGTCCGCAGAACATCTTCGATGCCATACGCCACTACGGAACACGTTCACAGGAGTATTTCCTATGCATAATGCTCAACGGAGCCAACGAACTCATTGGCATAAACGTAGTGACCGTAGGCTTGGTGAATCGAACGCTTGTCCACCCCCGCGAAGTTTTTGCAGGCCCAATCAAGGAGAGGGCTACCTCAATAGTCTTGGCTCACAACCACCCTTCAGGCAACCTCCTCCCCTCCAGCGACGACCTGTCCATCACCTCAAGGCTGCGCAAAGCCGGCGCTTTGCTGGGAATCGAGGTGCTGGACCACATAATCTTCTCCGCTGACAGCTACAGATCCATGCTTGAAAGCGGCGAGTTCGTAGTTCCGTAGGAAAGAATGCCTATAAAACAGCATTTTCTACCGTTTCTAGGCATTTTCGTGCACACAAACAAGGAAAAAGCGTAAATTTATGTCAAATATCGAAAACATCATAACAAATTTGAGATCCGAATTAAGAAGCCAGAAAAAACTACTCTCCAAAATAGAGAACCAAATAGAACCCGGCATCGAAGGCTCTTTGGTAATACGAAAAGTCTCAGAGCAAAACATACGATGCTACATAAAAGGCAACACTCCCATCGAATACCTCAACAGCTCAAAAACGGAACTTCTCTCCAGACTTGCCCAGAAACGCTACGATGAGCAAATGGCAAAAACCATAAGGGAAAGGATCAACGCCATTGAAAAGAGTCTGAAACCTCTTGAAAAACTAAAAGACAGGAAAGACCTTGCACACATCTACGACGACATGCCAAAGGAGCTGAAACAGCATATAAAGCCCAGGATGGATGAAAACGAAGAATATGCGGCAAAATGGCAGTCGAAGAAGCTGCTTACCAACAGCATGGAAAAGAAGCATCCATGCAAAACCCTCAGAGGCGAATATGTCAGATCAAAGAGCGAAGCTCTAATTGCAGACAGACTCTTCGCCAGAGGGGTACCATACCACTATGAACCCATGGTAATGCTGACTGGAAGACCAACCCTCTGCCCTGACTTCTACGTCCTCAACAAAAGAACGAAGGAGAACTTCTTTTGGGAGCATCTTGGAATGATGGACGATCCAACGTACTGCAACAGGAACATGAAGAAGATAAGGGACTACACGGACATGGGGTACATCCAAGGCAAAGACCTTATAATCACCTATGAGACGAAGGAATATCCACTTGATACGAACTATATAGAGAAAATCATCAAAAGGCTTCTAAAATGACGAACCAAGAACAACAAACCTTGGTGAACTGCTACAGTTGAAGCCAGTTACTCTGCGTCTTTGACCGTGGCCTCGACTTCAATGACAGTGGCGTTCTTCGCGAGCTTGAGGAATCTGAAAGCCCATACGAAAACACCAACACCCAGCAATGCCACAATGACACCCACTACGACAGCAAAGGTCGTAAGCACCGCCGTTGGCTTTGCAAACAGGATGATTGCAACCAGAATGCTAACCACAGCCTCAACGAAGAAGTGGCTGGGGGAGATTCCAGGAATGAACGAACGGGCCATTGCAGCGTTCTCGAATGAAACGAACGCAGAGAACACAAGGCAGATTGCAAACGCATAGACAAGTACAGTCATGGCAGTCTGTGCAACGAACATTGGAACAAGGATGGCGGCAAGGCCCACAAGGGTCGTCAGCACACCCTTGACGATTGCAAGGGTCTTGGTTGCAGAGGCAAAATGCCAGCGCTTTATGTTGAACAGTGTATAGAGGCCATCGCACAGAGCACCAATTCCAGAAGCTATCATCATTATCTTTATGAAGGAATCAGAATGCGTGATTATGAGAATCCCAAGTCCTACAACAAGGACTCCGACCAAAAGCATAGCAACGAACTTTGCCCTATAACCTTTTAACCCTTTAAGTGCCATAAACATCCCCCTTCTCAGCAGACTGGATTCAGTAGACTAGAATCGATACACTATATCGATACCCTAATCTACTCAACAATCGAGTAAGTTTCAACTTCGAAAACCAAAAGGCTGTTAGGCTCTATCGTTCCTGCACCGTTCTCCCCGTATCCAAGGTCAGGATGGATGTAGAATATGTAGTGGGAGCCAAGAGGCATGAGCTGGCACCCCTCAGAGAAACCTGCTATGACGTTCGCAAGGGGGAACGACGAATGGGCGCCTCTTGCGTAGGAGGAGTCCATAACAGTGCCGTCCAAAAGTTTGAGCTCATAGTCAAGCTCAACGGTATCGGTCTGCTGTGGATGAGCCCCCGTGCCCTGTTTGATGATGCGGTACTGGAGGCCGGATGCGGTTGTGTGGACGTCCTTTGATTTTGCGTTCTCTTCAAGGAAGTCCTCGGCGGCCTGGCGGTTCGTGACGGCAAGTGCGACCCGGCGGGAAGTGTAGTCTGCAATGTAGTCGTTGACTATCTGATCCATTTGGGTGGCCGTGTAGCGAGGGGTGCCTGCGGTGTAGTCTTCGTCCCCAAGGATTGCGAACTCGTCCAGCATCTCAGGGTACAGTTGGTACTTGTAGGCATAGTAGTACGACCCAGTGCGGTAGCCAACGACGTAGCTGAACTTTTCAATGAGGGTCTTTGGCACCAACGTCTCAGAGCCCGATGTAGCAGAACCGTTCACTCCTGAGTTCGAAGCCCCAGAACCCGCAGAACCAGCAGAATCAGCTGCGTATATACAAAACAAGGCCATCATAAAGACCAAAACAACAAGCAAGAACCTTTTCAATCCTTTGTTCATTCCCATACCTCTTCGACCTCTAATACTATTGCTAGATCAAACGCTTTTCAACTTGCAAACGAAAATCAACACTTTTGTTCACAAACATCGGCTTTCCCTGTTCTGAAAAGACTCCCCACAAGGCTTTCCATTCAATTCTTTCAACTTTCAAATGGAACCTTCATATAGATCCCCCTGCACCGCTCCAAGCTCCCTCATACGGGATTCAAGTGCACGAAGGAAAGTGTTCTTGTCCGCAAACGCCCGTGGGGATGCAAGCCTGTGAGATGGGGTCTCGCACACAAGACGCTCAATCACAACGGACGCGGGAATACGACGCAGAATATATATCACAGTTGCAATATGGCGTGTCATGCATGGAGCGGAGATTTCGCCTTCCAGATACGAATCATACAAAGCAGTGCCGGAAGCGATATTAAGGTTATGTATCTTCATGGCATTGGGCTTCACTTCATTCAAAACGGCTATGGTCTCGTCAAGCTCGGCTAGGCCTTCACTTGGAAAGCCTGTCAGCACATGCACGCAAAGTTCAAGACCGTGGGCCTTCACTGCAGCGCATGCATCCTTGAAGCACTGCACGTCATGGCCACGATGCATGGACTTCAATATCCTGTCGCTACCGCTTTGAAGTCCAAGCTCTACACACACCTCGCCACACCTAGACCTGTACGACTCAAGAAGCGAGAGCTTTTCCTCATCAAGGCAATCCGGCCTTGTAGAGACGATGAAGCCCTCCCAGTCGTAATTCCCCAAGGCGTAGTCGTATACAGCCCTAAGACGCTCAACCGGCGCAAACGTATTCGAAAACGACTGAAGATACAATGCAAAATGGGAGACGTTGTAACGTGATTCTATGAAACGCCGCCCACGCTCTATCTGGCTGCGGATATTCTGTAGGTTCTGCAGGCGAACATCAACCAAACGTCCATCCTCCTGCACATCACACAAAGCCTCATCTATACCTGCTTCGAATCCGCTGTCGTGTCTGAACCTGCTTTCGTTCGTCCTAAGATACGCAGCCCTGGCCCCTTGGCTGTCGCAATATACGCACCCTCCAGTCCCCTTCTCGCCACAGCGGTTGGGACATGAGAACCCGGCATCCACGCCAACGCGGAAAACCCTGTGTCCATGCTTTTCAATGAGACTGGACGAATACGACCTATAAAACGGTTTGGACAAAGGCTTCGAACCCTGCATACGAATCACCATGAACCACTATCAAATGAACCGTCAGTTGAAATTCGCATCCAGAATCCAGCGGTTCCCGTTCACGAACGCCTTGTGGTCCATCTCCTTCTTGGCCGGTAGCTGCAGCCCATTCACCCAAAGCACCCCATCTGCACACGCAATGCCAATGCCGCGGTCCTTTCTGAATCCTACGACTGTACCCGGCTCCGGCAACGCACTCCCCCCACAGACCGATTCCCTTGTCTCCTCCAAAACCAAGTCCACTTCATGGAAACCGCCCCATACGCTTGTAATGAAGACCTCACGGCCGTCAGCAAGTGCAAAGGCCTTTGGCCAAGGATAGGAGGCACGAACAAGTGCATGCAGTTCAAGCACAGACTTTGAGAAATCCAACCTGCCGTCTGCTTTCTCTATCATCTTGCAGTACGATGGCTCGCCGTTTTGGGCAATAGGCGAAATTTCACCGCATAAAGCCTGTTTCAGGACATTGGGGACAAAGGAAGCCGCCTCTAGCGAGACCCTCTCCGTAAGCGAGGAAGTGGTCTCAGTACCATCCAAGGGGAACTGCATCATGCCCCATATATCGCCCTCGTCCATCTTCTCGCCAATGGTCTGCACGCTTATGGAAGCCTCTCTCAAGCCTCCTAGGATAGTAGCCTGGATTGGAGAAGGACCTCTGAAGAGAGGAAGATGGGACGGATGCACGTTGAACCTTCCGTTTGGAAAGAGGGCAAGGAACATAGGTCCGAATATACGGCCAAAAGCGAACGACACAAGGACGTTTGCACCAATGCTCCTAACGGCATCCCGTGCAGGGGTCCTCAATGAATCGAACTGAAGGACAGGGATTCCAAGCTCCAAAGCCGCCGTCTTCACAGGAGGCGGGCACAGCTTGGAGGAGCGCCCTACGCTCTTGTCGCACGAGGTCAGGACTCCAACGACATTGAACGAAGAAGCCAACGACCTCAGAAGAGGCACTGCAATGTCAGGGGTTCCTGCAAAAAGGATCCTTGCATTCTCCAAGGAAGATGAAAGCTCCGCCAAATCAACCCTTCCTCTTCTTGCTGGACAGCTTGTCAGACTTTCTGTCAGCACCAACCTTTCTACCACATCTCTTGCTGTAGAGCTTGAGGACCTTATCCCTTTCATCCTCGCTCAAGCGGTCTATGAAAAGCTTTCCGTCAAGATGGTCGTTCTCATGCTGTATGACACGGGCAAGGAGCCCCGATGCATCCAAAGTGAAGGCATGGCCCTTCTCGTCCTGGGCAAAGACCTTGACCTTGGAAGGTCTTATGACATTGTGGTATACGCCAGGAATGCTGAGGCATCCCTCTTCGTAAGGGCAGGTATCCACAGAGGTCTCGACGATCTCTGGGTTTACGAAGGCCTTTCTCGTCCCATCATTCAACGAGACGATGAACAGCCTCTTGTCAACGCCAACCTGAGGGCCGGCAAGACCAACACCATCGGCCTCGTCAAGTGTGTCGAACATTGCATCTATGAGGATTTCAAGCGAGTGATCGAACTGGGTGACCTTTTCGCATTTCGTTCTGAGGATTTCGTCCCCTATTCTATATATGTCAAGCATGTGGAAATGATACTCAAAGCAGGTCTACAGGGTCAACATCAATCTCAATTGAGACATTTAACCATTTCTTAGTCAATTAAATCTCCTAACTTGGCAAATTTCAATTATCATTGAGTTATGAACGATATGAAAATCTTCCGATGTTCAATTTCTTTTCCTTTACTCAAAGAACAAAAATTCATGGGTTTCACAATTCAAAAAAATTTCAAAACCTCTATATTCCTTGAATACAACAAGGATTATCAAGAGAACTATAAACTTTTGTCCTTTCTTGAAGAAAACAATCCCGTGGATATAAACCTATTGGACGAATCAGAATATGGTTATTCTTGCTTTAGATGTTTCACACAAAAAGACTTATCTCCTGAAATTATCAACAGAACAGCTTATACGGCCATTGAATTTCAATGCACAAATTGGATTGAAGGCTATAACATAACAAGTGCAAATGAACCGTTCACGAACAAAGCCATAATTCGTTACCCGTTTATTGAAGATTGGTTTGAGGGTCGAATTCTAGATGATAAATTTAATATTAGTGATGAATTAGATTTAATTGTTCATAGTTGTTATACCCCTTTTGGAAATGAGAGAATAAAAGGAAAAGCCCTAAATTGCAGCTTTGAATTTGTATTCTCCTCAAATAAATCAATAAACGAAATACAGCATTACGAGCACCTTTTATGGCTGTTTCTTAGATTTGCATTAAACATTGCAATTCCTAGGGGCCGGGTTTTCTTTGATAACGGATTATCAAAATTTCAGCGTTTCGAATATCATTTCAAACATAATGAAAACTGCATTGAGAATTATGTAAACCCGGTAGAATATATAAACTCTCCAATAACAATAAAAGAAATCATCAATAATCCTTCATTGTTGAAAAACGGAATAGATTTCTGCTCTAAGAATTATCACGCAATGACAATGCTTTCTAGAAGCATGAACAAAAAAAGTTTAATCGACGAAAGAATTGCCCATCTTGTCCAAGTATTTGATGGAATCACAACAAACACCTTAAAAAAGAAAAATTGCAAACGTCTTGCGGACAGACTAGCAAAACAAGTAGCAAAACTAGAAAAAGCCAAGATTCTCCCCAAAAGCAGTTTTGAAGGAAACAGTTTAAGTAAACTTCTTAAGGATATTAGAAACGCTTTTTCGCACTTAGAAGAAGCTCTTTTTAACTATGATTCAATCGTCGAGCCTCAGCAGTACCTAGAACTAGAAAAAATCATCCGTGAAATAAACCTGGAACTAATAAAATCTGAAATAGGATTCTATGATATGTGATATTGACAAATAATTGGTACTGATTATAATTTTCCGTATGAATAATACAAATAAGTACCTTTCAGTTGAAGACCTCGCAAAGGAACTAGGGATAACAAACCAACAGGTCAGAAACCTAATAAACAAAGACATAGTTCCAGCACAAAGGATAGGTAAAGTCTGGGCCATAGATAGCAGTATACTCAACAACAGAAGCTTCATGTTCCATTACAAGGGCGATGTTGACAACCAGATAAGGAAAGAGAAAGAACTTCCTCAATTTATAGCATTGAGCTTCTTTTCAGGAGCAATGGGACTTGACTTGGGATTGGAGCAAGCTGGTTTTTCATTCCTTCTCGCCTCAGAATTGGAACCAAATGCAAGAAAAACGATTCTTTTGAACAGGCCAAATATTGGATTAATAGGAGATATAAACAAGTTTTCCGCATCGGAAATACGAAAGTACGCAAACATACCAAAAAATGCAGAAATAGATTTGATAGTAGGAGGACCTCCTTGCCAAGCATTCAGCACTGCAGGAAAACGAGAAGGTTTCGGAGATTCTCGCGGAAACGTATTTTTAACCTATGTTGATAGGATACTCGAGCTCAGGCCAAGATTTGCAGTAATCGAAAATGTCAGAGGATTGTTATCAGCACCATATGAAGGTGCCGCAAAAAAAGAATTTGGACTTTCTGAAAAAACACAAAACGAACTAAAAGGAACTGCACTTCTCCACATAATAAGAAAACTGGAAGAAGGAGGTTATAGCTTGACATTCAACCTTTATAATGCAGCAAACTATGGAGCTCCGCAAAAAAGAGAACGCCTTGTAATTGTATGCTCGAGAGACAGACAAGGTGTTCCTTTCTTAATGCCTACAAATAGTGATGATTCAAAATGGAACCTTCCCAAATGGAGAACTCTTAGAGATGCGTTAAACGACATGCCCAAAGAAAAACCCGAGTGCTTAAGCTTTCCAGAACGAAGACTGAAATACTATCGAGTTTTAAAAGAAGGACAATACTGGAAAGATTTGCCCAAAGACATGCAAATCGAAGCCATGGGAAACAAAATCAATTTAGGAGGTGGCAAAACAGGTTTTTACAGAAGACTTTCTTGGGACAAGCCATCCCCAACTTTGGTAACAGACCCAACCATGCCAGCAACAGACCTATGTCATCCAGATGAGGACAGACCTTTGAGCGTTCAAGAATATAAAAGAATCCAAGAGTTCCCTGACGATTGGGAAATCTTTGGAAGTATAAAAGAACAGTATAGGCAAATAGGAAATGCAGTACCCATAAGCTTGGGAAAAGCTATTGGAAAAGAGCTTATGGACATTCTAAGCGGAATCGAACCACAAACACCACCAAAGGACTTTCCATTTTCTCGCTATGTAAACACAGACAAGAATTCCTTTGTGAACCAAATGAAAAAGAAACTTGAAAAACGGTAGAACCCTATCCTAGAGAAACTCTTGTATCAAAACTATTCAAAAAGCTTGTATCGTTTTGAGAAACGCCAATTACAGAGGGATTGTTTTTAACAAGTTCAATAGCAAAAGACTGGAATTCCTCTTCAGATAAACAAATGTCGTTGCCAACTATCTTGTTGAGCTCCTTCCAATTACTTTCACCATTACTTGCGTTGAATCTATACCATTTCTTTATATCCGTGCCTACTCTAATCTTGTTACTGGAGCTATTTTCCGTATTGCTTTTGTTCTTAACCTGAATCAAAGAGCCTTCATAAGAGCAAAAATCAACAGCTTTTATGCAGCTGCCCCAACAAGCAGACCATCCATACGAAATCAATTTTTCATGAATATACTCTTCTAAAATGAGTCCTACAACGTTTTCAACAGTCATGGAGACCCTATGCCCTACTTTTATCAGCTCGAAATCCAACATGGAAAGGCCTTTTATCCTAGCATTCAGCAACATCATCACCAATGGATCTGGAATGGTAGAAGGTGAATTTGAAATTCTAACAGAAGGCCTGTTTTTGAAACCTCTAACAAAACTTCTGAAAAACTTCTTCTCATTATCTTCATCAAACCGTAGTTCATTCCAAACCTTATACACGATAGGTAGTCCCGAGTATTCGAAGTCTGAACCAAGACTCGTTTTTGCATCATCAAAATAAGACAAGACTCTTCCCCCTCAAACTATGTTGTATAAGCACATATTACGTCCTTATCTTTGAAACTACAATCCCAAACAATACACAGAACCAAACTACTACAAAATAGGAAATTGTCTTTTGTCTTTGGAATCAGAACTCAAAGCAGGTCTACAGGGTCAACATCAATCTCAAGGACGACGCTTGACGGCACGGAAGTATATGACAGAACGTTTTCAAGAAGAGAGAGCATGTCGGAGGGTTTGAATGACCTAAGCAGCACCTGGAACCTGAAATTGGCCCTGATCTTCTCTATTGGGCATTCGTTTGCGCCATAGACCTGGACGTCGAATCCAAAGAAGGAGGCCTTCCCGCTCAGCTCGCTGGCCAACGACTCTGCAAATGCCCTTGCAACTGAAGCCTTTGGAGAGCGGACGACAAGGTTGACCATTCTGGAGAACGGAGGAAATCCAAGATCCCTGCGCAGCTTGAGCTCATTGTCGAAGAAGGCTTCGACCTGCCCTTTGGAAGCCATGACGATTGCAGGGTTGTCCTTCATGCGGGTCTGGACCACGACCCTGCCGTTGGAATCCGCCCGTCCAGAGCGGCCTGCAACCTGCACGAGAAGATCGAACGTGCGCTCCTCAGCCCTGAAGTCAGGGACAAGAAGGCCGCTGTCCGCAAGGACTATCCCCACAAGCTGTACGTTTGGGAAATTGAGGCCTTTGGCGACCATTTGGGTTCCAATGAGGATGTCCAACGAACCCGCACGGAACTCGTCCAACGTCTTCTGGATTATCTTTCTGTCCTTTGAGACGACATCTGTATCAAGGCGTGCGGTTCTGTATTGCGGGAACAGCCTTTGCACCTCCTGCTCCACCTGCTCAGTGCCAAAGCCGGAGTACATGACATCAAGGGATCCGCATACAGGGCACACCCTAGTGGGCTTTTGCGTATAGCCGCAATAGTGGCACTTCAACGTTCCCGTCTTCTTATGGTACGTCATGGCCACGTCGCAGTGAGGGCACTTGAGCTCATAGCCACAGCTGCGGCAGTGGAAATAGTAGCTGTAGCCACGCCTGTTGAGAAACAGAATCACCTGCTTTCCAGCACCCAAAGTTCGAGCCATTTCAAGTTGAAGGGTCTTGCCAAAGATGCCGTCCTCGTGCGTCATGTCCGCAATCTCGACCTTTGGCATACAACCACCGCCAACGCGGGAGGTGAGGTCTATGCGCGTCATGCGCGAGGGATCCTTCATCAGGTGCCAAGCCTCAAGGCTTGGGGTTGCGCTTCCCATAAGGAGCTTTCCATGGCAGTCCGCAATGCGCTTTTGGGCAACCTGCCGTGCATGGTAGCGAGGATCGTTACCGCTCTTGTATGAGTTTTCGTGCTCCTCGTCTATTATTATCATCCTAAGGTTCTCGCAGGGTGCGAACACCGCACTGCGCGCACCAATGACAAGGGAGACCTCAGACCTCTTTATCCTTCGCCATTGGGCTATCCTTTGGGAGTCCGTCAACCCGGAATGCAGAATCGCCACGTTGTTCTTGAACCGCTCCATGACCTGGACGGCAAGCTGATGCGTAAGCGTTATCTCCGGCACCAGGTATATCACCTGCCCTCCTTGGGCAATCACACGCTCAGCGCATTGGAGGAACACCTCCGTCTTGCCGCTGCCCGTAACTCCAAACAAATAGAAGAGTCCGGACGATGCATTCATGACAGTCTCTATAGCACCTGACTGCTCTGCTGTAAGAACCACATCCTCATTCGAAACGGGCTCTTCAAAATCCAACGCTCCAAACGAAGAATCACGCCGCCCACCGGGAATCATCACGTCAAGGATTTCGCCACGGCTTGAAAAGTAGAAACGCTCCATCCAAAGAGCCAGCTCATATTCACGCTTTCCGAACAAAGGTTCCTTGTCGATGGCCTTGGATACAGCTTTTATCTCAAATCCAACGTCAGGCTTGGAATCCAGGACATCGACCACATAGCCTTGGACCTCGCGGCGACCAAAGGGAACCATCACCCTTATGCCAGGAACGACGTTCAAGACACCATCGTCGAAGCTATAGGTGAACTCCTGTTTGAGAGGCACTGGAACTGCAACCTTCGCATATTTCAACATGATTTCAATGATTCCACCATGACTTCACCACCGACTCAGACAACTCCACCAAGGCCAAGATAACGTGCAAGCTTTTTCAAATCCTCCCACACCGGTCGCTTGAGAGTCAAATCCCTAAGCACCGCCGCCGGATGGTACGTACACATCATTGGAATTCCATCATAGAAGAAGAACCTTCCATGAAGCGACCCCATTGACGACTCCATCATTCCAGTCATGAGAGTGGATGCAGGCTTACCAAGGCACAGTATGGCCTGGGGCTGGATCAGTGCAATCTGCTGCTTCAGGAAAGGAAGGCAGGCGCTCTTCTCATCAGGAAGGGGATCGCGGTTCATAGGAGGCCTGCATTTGACTATGTTGGTTATATAGGCATTCGAACCGCGGTCCAATCCTATTGCAGCAAGCCATTTGTCAAGGAACTGTCCGGCTTTGCCAACGAACGGGCGGCCGGTGTTGTCCTCAGTCTCGCCAGGACCTTCGCCAATGACCATGACAATGGGCCTTTCAGAGCAGCCCTCACCAAAGACGACGTTCTTTCGCGTCTTGCAAAGAATGCAACGCTCACATTTGAGGCATTCGCCCGTCAAGGCACCAAACGACATATGAAGGCGAGCATCCTCGTCCACGGCTGACACAGCCTCCTCCACAACCTTGGCTACAGAAGGCACAGGGTCGGGGTACACTTTCTTCACTGCAGTTGAGAAATCGGAGCCAGCCGTAGGATGGGAAGGCTCATCGAAGCTGCGTTTGACAACGTTCTCAAAATCGTCCATAAGACCGCCCACACGACCCAGGGCAGCCTCCAGAGCGCGCTTTTTCGCCTCAGCACCTACGTTTTCGAGCCCATCCACACCTTCAAACCTGTTCTCAACGTCCATATCTATCCTCAAACCATTGGTATTCGTCAGGGTCGTAGCTCACGCGCCACAGATACAGACCATCTGACGGCGCAGTCTTGCCGGCACGCCTTCTGTCGCACGAATCAAGCACATCCTTGAACTCCGCCGCAGAGCACCCATTACCCGCCATCTCCAGCATGGTCCCTACAAGGGAACGTACCATGTGGTACAGAAACGCATTGCCGCAAACCTTGTAGCACAGAACATCGTCTCCGTACATGGACCTCTCCATGGTGAATACGGACTCATATATATCCCGATATTTGCTAGGACAAATGTCCTTAGCAGATGCAAAAGTAGTGAAATCATGCGTACCTACAAGCTGGACGGCATACGAATTGAGGACATCAAGGTCAGGCATTTCCTTGAGCCTCGTGACAAGGCCGTCCATGAAAGCATCCCGTCCAAAACCCTGGACGGCGAAATAACGGTACTCTCTGGCCATGGCGCTGTAGCGCGCATGGAACGAAGCGGGGACATCCCAGCTCCTAAGAATCCTAACGCTCACCGGAAGGATGGCGTTGAGACCATAGAGGAAGGCCTTTGCAGGGATGCTGCAGTCATTGAACTCAGCATGGGCGACCTGTCCCTTTGCATGGACACCGCTGTCAGTCCTACCGCTTCCGCACACCTCAACGCTGTCATCATTCAAAAAGGAAACAATGGCCTGTTTCAGCGTTTCCTGTACACTTTTTGCATTGTTCTGCGTTTGCCAACCATTGTAGTAGCGCCCATCGTATGAGAGCTCCAGCGCAACGCGGCGCCTGCTCTCTGGGGCGGCGAACTCCACAGGACGCTTCCAGTCGCTTCTAGACATTTGCCTTCCCAACGGTTTCAAGGACGACCATTGCAATTGCAAGAGGCTCTTCGTGAGTTATCGAAAGGTGCACGGCGGCCCTTGGAGCGTTGTCCAAAGTGGTACCGCACAGAACAAGCGACGGCTTGCCGGTGGCTTCCTTCTTCACGTATATCTCACGAGGGACGACCGTTTCGCAGAACCCCGTTCCACAGGCCTTGGCATACGCCTCCTTGGCTGCAAAGCGAGAGGCAAGGAACTGGGCTTTCACGTCCTCGTGGGCGTTCTCCAAAAGGGCGTACTCTTCAAGCTCGTGCTCGTTGTAGACTTTTTCAAGGAAGTGTCTGTCAAGCTTCTTCACCCTCTCCAAAGAGACAGCATCTATTCCAATACCGCTTATCATATAGCCTCCTGGGAGCCTTTCAGCGAGAAGTATATCTTCACCTGCGTAGGATTGGTGGATATGGACACGGACGACGTATCAAGGGACTGGTTGGGACCGTCCATGGTTATGACGACAGGAGCCATGTTCACCCCTTCATGGTCAACATTGGAGAAGTCCACACTTACATGAATGTCATCCACTTCAATCATGTATATCCTTTCCTGAGTTCCCTTTATCACAAGGTCAACGCTGGTTGGGATGTTGCTGTCCGCGTTGTAGCCGCTGGGAAGGGTCACTTCCAGTGGCAGCCTTACAGTCCTTGTGTCCTGGATTACCAGACCAAGGAAGAAGTACATGAACACGGCAAGGAGGAAGCAGAGTATTTTGACCTGCCAGTTGTAGAAGACCCTTTGGAAAAACTTATTGCGCCTCATTCTTTCCCTCCTCCATGGCAACAGGCTGGATGTCCAAGTAGTTGAACAGCGAAAGCAGCATGCTCTTTATCTCGTCGTGCGACAGGTCGTAGTAGAGGTTTCCGTTGCATGCAAGCGATATGGCGCCGGTCTCCTCAGACACGACAATGATGGCGGCATCGGACTCCTCTGCCATTCCCAAAGCGGCCCTGTGCCTCGTGCCAAAGGAGGCACGGATATCGGTCTGGCCCGAAAGAGGCAGATAGCATCCAGCTGCGACTATCTTGGAACCCTGGATTATCATGGCCCCGTCGTGAAGAGGAGTGTCATGGTCGAACACAGTGACGATGAGCGCACTTGAGATGTCCGCATTCATCCTTGTTCCGCTGTCTATAATGTTCTTGAGTCCAAGCCTTCTTGGGAACACGATCAATGCACCCCTCTTGGATTGGACAAGGCGCTGACACGCATTGAGGATGGTCTCTATCTGGTCAGACGACGTCTGCACACCTCCAAGTCTGAAGAAACGGGACCTTCTGCTGACACCTGGCGTGAACGTCCTTCTAAGCTCAGGCTGGTACAACACGCACAGGAACACCACACCGGGAACGGCCAAGAGCTTCATGAGGCTTGCTATTATGTCAAGCTTGAGCAGACTGCAGGCAATGTAGACGAACACATAGGTCAGAATGGACCCAATGATGCGGGAAGCCCTGTTTTGGGCAAGCGCTATGTAAGTACTGTAGAAGAAGACGGTCAGAACCACTATCTGTACAGCAGCCCTGATCATCTCAGGCACGGTTGTAGGCAACATCCTCTCAATTCTCCTCTGTCCAGTTCAACGTTCTGGAAACGGCTTTGTTCCAGAAT
>SAMEA104315420__coassemble_664_pt1 | contig 19501 bp, 18 predicted proteins | sample SAMEA104315420__metabat2_high_PE_020 | metagenome-assembled genome bin SAMEA104315420 (sample SAMEA104315420) | gut metagenome | biome: Monkey gut; feature: monkey-associated habitat; material: faeces | place: China | collected 2013 | reverse complement strand
GAAGGACCTTTGCAGCCTCGAAGAGTTCATCCTCACGCATGGAGACAAGCCTTCTTATCTCTGCGTTCATCATCCTCATGTGGCGCACAGCCTGGACGACGTCGCCGGTTCCTGGCTCGCCCTTGGTCCTTATCATTGAGGCGCCTTCGTTGATTCGCCTGAGGGCTTCGCCAAGATCCCTTGCACCACAGACGAACGGGACCTTGAAGTCCCACTTGTTGATATGGTAGACATCATCTGCAGGAGAGAGGACTTCGCTTTCATCTATATAGTCTATCTCTATGGCTTCAAGGATCTGGGCCTCTACGAAATGGCCTATTCTACACTTTGCCATGACTGGGATGGTCACGGCTTCCTGAATGCCCTTTATCATCTTGGGGTCGCTCATTCTGGACACGCCGCCTGCAGCCCTTATATCGGCCGGGATACGCTCCAACGCCATGACTGCACATGCACCTGCCTCCTGTGCAATGACAGCCTGTTCCGGCGTCGTTACGTCCATTATGACGCCACCCTTGAGCATCTGGGCCAGGTTCTTGTTGAGTTCGTATCTTTCTGATTTGCTTGTCATCGTTTCCTCCCGTTGCCTGTGGAGCCGTTTGAGAGTCTCCAAGGCACATGGATAGAATAGTTCTAAATTGACCTTATTGAAATAATCAAAAACAACTTTTATAATAAGGTCAGTTTCAAGGTCAGGCACTTACTCGACCACGAGGAAGAAGGTCAGAGACAAAGAATGCCTAAAGAAATACCAAAGGAGGCTGCCTGTGCTTACATACGATCTACAGAAAACGGAAGGCCCTCTCTACGAAACCCTGTACAATGCCATCAAGACGGACATCCTCACGGGCGTTCTAGAACCAAACGAGAAGTTGCCGTCCAAACGCCGCATGGCATCCAACAACGGCATAAGCGTCATCACCGTGGAAAACGCATACGGCCGTCTTCTCTCTGAAGGCTATATCCAATCAAAACCCAAAAGCGGCTTCTACGTGTGTGACATCAAGGGCCTTGAGCACGAAATCCCAAAGACCGATATCTTTGAGCCCTCCAAAAACGATGCCATACAATCAAAACATATAGCTGATTTTTCAAACAATCAGACACCAACGGACCTCTTTCCTTTCGACGATTGGTCAAAGGCGACAAGGAGCGTCCTTTCAAGGAAACACGAAGAGCTTCTTGAAAACTCTCCATCCTGCGGAGTATTGCAGCTAAGGCGCAGCATAGCCGAATATCTCAAGGAATACAGAGGCCTTGAAGTAGACGAAAGCACAATAGTCGTAGGTGCCGGAAGCGAATTCCTGTACGGCCTCATTGTCCAACTCATTGGAAGGGATGTCGTCTACGGCATAGAGAATCCAGGCTATCGCAAGCAGGAATTGACGTACAAGGCCCAAGGTGTACAGGTTGAACATCTACGTATAGACGACAAAGGAGTGCAGGCGGAGGAGCTTGAAGACAAAGACATCGGGGTTGTGCATATAACGCCATCACACCAATACCCCACGGGTATAGTGATGCCAATCTCAAGAAGATACGAACTGCTTGCGTGGGCGGCGGAGAAGCATGGCAGATACATAATCGAGGACGACTACGACAGCGAGCTGCGTCTTGACGGCAAGCCTATCCCTTCGTTCAAATCCATAGACCGCGAAGACTGCGTTATTTACCTGAATACTTTCTCAAAGACATTGTGTTCGACCGTGCGAATAAGCTACATGGTGCTGCCTCCAGAACTTATGAGGCTTTTCAACGAAAGGCTTTCGTTCTATTCCTGTACGGTCTCCACATTTGAGCAGTATACGCTGCAGGAGTTCATGGAAAGCGGCAGGATTGGAACTCACATCAACAGACTCAGGACATACTACAGAAGAAAGCGCGATGCTCTCATAGGTGCGTTGAGGAAAAGCCAACTTGGCCCTTGTGTTGAAATCTCCAGTGAAAAGGCGGGGCTTCATTTCCTTATGAAGGTGCATACCCAAAAGAAAGAGGAGGATGTCCTAAGAGCTGCAGAGCTTGAAGGCATTGGCCTTTGTTCTCTTTCAAGTTTCCCTCGCAAAAATTCCGAGACGGGAGCTCATGCAACGGACAGCAACACATTCGTCATGAACTACGCCACGCTTGATGTATCTAGGTTGGACGAAATCATTGGGAAGCTGTGCCGAGTGTTCGTTTGATTTATTCATGTCTCACTACACTTACTACATCCACTACACCCATTAAACCCACTACAACGGTTTAATCCTTTTATGTATAAGAGAATTAAAGCATATTAGTGCGCGTAGTGGGTTTAGTGGGAGTAGTGAGGGTAATAGGTCTGGCGAGCGAAGCATATGAGAGACCGGCCTAAAACCTGTTCGACAAATAACCCATTATGACCTCCAACACGGAGCCTGAGATTGCACGGGCTTTGTCTGAGCAGGTGAGATGGTCTGTGGATTCTCCTCTAGGATCCACGTCAGCGACTTTGAAACCAACAGGGACCTCAAGACCTTCATGGAGCATTCCCCTGACTTTGCCAGATATTGGAGTGACGACAGGAATCCTCTCCAAAGCACCGTCCCCATTCGCTCCTTCTTCAATACTTTCCACAAACGCAATTGTTTGGCCGGCTTCCACGATATCTCCAATCGAGGCAACGGGCCTGAACACCCCAGCCGCCGGCGAATGCATGACACGTTCCTTGCCAAAGCCGCCTATAATGCCGGGAACCCCAGTGTTCGCAGCGGCGCATCCATGTTTGATTATCACCCCAAGCCTATGCCCCCTTTGGGTCTCTATGACGGCATCAACATCCCTTCCGGCTTCAAAGCCTGGGCCTAGAGCAACCGTGAATGGAGCCATGCTGCGGCTGGTGCCTAGGTTCTTCTTTGCAATTATGGCATCGACGAGGGCGACAGGTGAGAGAGTATCCAGTATGGAACATGAAGGGTCCACAACTACAGGCACATCTCCGTCGTCTAGAACATGAAGGACATCCTTGGCGTTGCACTTCCTCGCAACTACACCTTCCACCTCTGCGGAACCATCGAACAATGCACTGGCAAATGAAACGGTCCTTCTTATAACCGTTGGCTTCTCGGCCTCAAGGTGGATGACATCGAACCCTGCATTGTGAAGCCTTATGCCAACAGCCGTGGCCAAATCCCCTGCCCCACGCACCACAACAAGGCGATTTTTCCACAAGGATGAAGGCTGGGCACTTTTTCCATTGAAAACAGCCATGACCTCGGCTGCAACGGCAGTGGCTATCTCGTTAGGAGTCTGAGCACCTACATCAAGACCCATTGGCATGTGTATGCGGCGGCCTCCATACCGTCCTTGCATCTTTCTCTTCCGAGAAGCCAGAACTCCTATGTACGGAGTGCGTGTCTCGAGGACAGCATCCAAAAATGAGTCCACTTCGTCAGGATTGGAGAACAGAACGGCGGTCCTGTCGTCTACAATTGTATTTCCATTGGATGGGCTTTCATGTCTTAGAACCTCGCAAAAAGCTTCTTTTTCCACAAGTGAAGCCCATTTTGGAATATCGTTTGCCAAGCCATCTCTGTCATTGTCAACGAAGACGACCTCAAATGAAAGATTGTGGAACACCTGGGCAAGAGCCATTGCAACATGACCTGTTCCAAAGACTACGACCTTGCGTCTTGCAATTGGAACATCTATGAAAACCTCGGCAGTGCCGGACTCCTTCACTTTTATCATCTCCTTGCCTCCCTTTCCTTTTTCAATGCATAACAAGGCCATTGAAACGGCCTGCCTTTCTGCGACTCCGCCTCCAATGGTACCATAGGATGAGCCATCTCTAAGGACGACCATTCTGCCATCCTTCCTTGGCACCGTCCCTTGAGTTCCAATGAGAGTGACTACGGCAAATGGTTGGTTCCTCGACTCCGCAACTGATGCAGCTTCGAACAACCCAATGCTAGAACCACTAGAAACACTAGAACCTTCCATATAGGGTTCCCTCCCTTGCAGATGCAACGTATATGTCCACGTCGTCTGGCTTCGAAACACCGGCAAGCATAGCACCAGATTTTTCATCGAAACCAACGTCTCCACCATTGAAGACGACGATTCTGCGTCCAAAACGGTTTGGAGCCAAGCCTTTCAGCACCCCCTCCGGATTGGAGAAATACCAATCCAAGAAAGCAATGTCCACCACACCGTCTGCGAACTTTTCAGGACATGGTCCAAACACGACATCCTTGACCTTGCCCCCAAGGGCCCACATTCCAAAGACACCTATGGACATATTGGTCAATGGGTGTATCTGAGGATCCCGTGCAGTATGGACCTTCACAGGAAGGCGCTTGGAGCCATCGGCCTCGCACAGAACTACATCGTACCTGCCATACAGTTGTGAAAGGTTCTCGAACCCTGGGGAGCACCACTTGTTTCCATCCTCAGACACATGGGCGTAGAACACGATCTCCCCTTCCTTTGGGTCATGCGACAACACGTCTTCATCGTTGAACACCTTGTCCTGTCCATAGTCCAAAAGATACGGTGATATTACCTTGGTTGTGGTCGTGACAAGCACTGAAAGCCCTTTTTCCTTGAAATAGCGAGCGGACTCAATCATGAGAGTCGTCTTGCCTCCGCCTCCTGTTATGGAAACGAACGGCTTTGGACCATCCTTGGGATCACAATAATCATCATAGAACACATCGTAGAGATTTGGATTTGTACGGTGCAACGTATCCTGCATACTACACTGCATATGTAACAGGATACTTCAAATCAAGCAAAAGAAACATACCGCTTGCCCCTTTATTCAAATAAAAGTACAATGGAAACCGAGTTGCAAACAAAAACAATTCGAAAACCCAAAGAACAGACCACCCAAGGAGCGTCCCAAAAGCATGGAGAGTATGGAAGACACGAAGAACCATGAAACACCAAACACAAGTGACTTTGGCGTTGAATGCAAGTTCAGCCTAGTGGACAACGGACAGTTCCTGTTTGGACCTGGTTCGAAGGCCCTGTTCGAGCTCATTGAAAAGACAGGCTCAGTGAAATCGGCCTGTGAAGAGATGGGCATGAGCTATTCCAAGGCTTGGAAGAAGATACGTGAGGCGCAGGAGACCCTTGGGTGCGAGGTTGTGGTGCGTGTCCAAGGAGGGAAAGGCGGCGGGCAGGCCATGCTGCCGCCAACCGGCAAATGGCTGTGTGAGACGTATACGGCGTTCGTTGACGAAGCCACAGCACAAGCGAAGGCCATATTCGAAAGGCATTTTGCAGTGCATGACGAAGCGCACAACATGGGGCAAGGCCATGAATAGACGGTTGCGAATCCTAGTTCTGGCCATTGCTTTCGTGGTGGTGGCGGTCGTGTCCCTTGGCATTGGAAGGTACCCCATTTCGCCCATCAGGGTCATGCAGACTCTCCTTGGCGGCGGCAATGCGCAGGAAAAGGCCGTTGTGCTCAAGATAAGGCTGCCAAGGATAATAGCCGCCACGCTCATTGGAGCCGGACTTGCCCTTGCAGGCCAGACCATGCAGATGATATTCCGCAACCCCCTCGTATCTCCAGACGTACTTGGAACGAGCACCGCAGCCGGCTTTGGAGCCTCCATATCCCTGTTGCTTGGACTGTCCACGTTGGCCGTCACAGTGAACGCATTCATCTTTGGAGTGGCCTCCGTGGTCCTTGTATGGGCGATTGGCGCACGCATCAAAGGCGAGCAAACGATGGGACTCATCCTCATTGGAATGGTCGTATCATCCCTTTTCTCTGCTGGCACGAGCTTCATAAAGCTCATAGCCGACCCAAACAACATTCTTCCCGCTATAACCTATTTTCTCATGGGTTCATTGGATGGATGCAGCTTCCAGGATCTACAAGTCATTGCAATACCAATGGCCATCTCCTTTGCAACGTTGCTATTGGTCTCCTGGAAACTGAACATCCTGTCCCTATCTGAGGACGAAGCAAGGAGCCTAGGAGTGAATACAAGGCTTCTCAGGTCTGTGGCCATAGGGGCAAGCACACTCATGACGGCAAGTGCGGTTGCGGTATCGGGGCAGATAGGCTGGGTAGGCCTCATAGTCCCGCACATGGCACGCAGGATCACAGGCAGCAACGCCACCTATTCCCTACCCGCTTCCATGCTCTTTGGGGCCACGTTCCTCATCATCGTTGACAACGTCTCACGCACTGCCACGACAGCTGAAATCCCAATAGGAATCCTCACGGCCTTCATTGGCGCACCGTTCTTCCTATATCTCATACTCAAGGAGAACCGCCATGAAGCTTGAAGTCCAAAACGTCTCCTACACATACGAACACGACCGCAAGCCAATGGGACTGCACAACCCACACGACTTCCAAACCCGCATATACAAGACCGATACCCTTGTGCTCAAAGATGTATCATTCACCATCTCTTCAGGCGAAATGGTGGCCTTTCTTGGGAAGAACGGCGCAGGAAAGACGACATTGCTAAGAATCATACCATCGTTCCTTACACCTCTTGGCGGTGACGTACTCATAGATGGAGTACCCGTTCACAGCATGTCGCTTCAGGACAAGGCAAAGGCGATTGCCTATATACCGCAGTCCTCACAAACGGCGTTCGCCTACACGGTGAAGGAATCCGTACTCATGGGAAGGTCCCCTCACATATCGCTTTTCAGCAAGCCGTCAAGGGAAGACGAAAGACGGGCATTGGAGATTCTGCAAGAGCTTGGAATCCTTGCCCTTGCGGATAGACCTACAAACGAGATATCCGGCGGCGAACGGCAACTTGTACTCATAGCCCGCGCCCTCATGCAGGATGCGAAGCTTCTCATACTTGATGAGCCGACATCGTTTCTTGACTACTCAAACCAGCTGTTGGTGTTGGAAAAAACCTACGAACTTGTCAAAAAAGGCTACGCCTGCCTCTACTCCACGCACAACCCAGACCTTGCACTTGCATATTCCACAAGGGTCCTTGCCATGGACAAGGGCAAAATTGCGTTCTCAATGAAGCCAGAAGAGCTTGAAGGCAGTGATGCATTGTCCTCCATATACAAGAGGCCGCTGATGGTCGAAAGAACCCATACAGGGAGGCTGATATGTGTACCCCTGTAGGCCCATGGGAACCAGACGTTCCAGTGCGCCCTTGGTGGACAACTCAGAAGATAGACTGGTACGTGAGAGCCTCCATGTGTAGCGATTTCCACAACAGGCTTGCCCATGAGATTGCAGGCATGATAACTCAAGAAAAATCCGTTTTGGAAGTAGGATGCGGACTTGGCTATATAACCTCACAGCTGTCCCAAATGGGCTACGACGTGTTTGGAATAGACATCGACGAAGAGGTAATAGAGAAGGCGCAGGAGCTACATGGAAACCCAGCTTCCAAAAGAATAAAACCCATAGGAAAGCAGCATACAAGAAACCAGCAAAGCCTATTCGGCTTGGAAGACTACAGGACAAGCCACCGCATGGCAAACGTCGTACTTGCAGTCTTCTGCGGCCGTATAGAAGAGGAAGGCCTTGGCGCTTTTGAAAGACTCGCCACTGAAAGGATCATCTATATCGTCTCCCAGCATAAATCAAACAACCTAAAACGCGACAGAACCGCAGAAATATGCACATATCTTGAAAAAAGCGGCCATCACTTCACGTTCAAGGAGCTTTCCCTGAGATTCGACCAACCGTTCACGTCACAGGAAGAAGCTGCAATTTTCCTGGAACTCCAACATGGCAACGTGAACCTTCCAGTGAAGAGGAGCAAAGGGCCTTACAAGGACCAATATCCCTATGTATTCGAAAACGAAAAGAAGATGTCCATATTCGTCATCGACATCTGATATAGAGAAATCTGATATAGAGACATCTGATACAGAGACATCTGATACAGAGATTTGCAACTGAATCTCGAGGAGGAAAAATGAAAAAACTACTGGCTTTTGCAGCGATTCTTCTCGTTGCATTCTCAGTTATGGCACAACCCGTCCAGGAAAAAGCACAGGAAAAAGTACAGGAAAAAGCGCAGCAGAACGCACAGACACCAACGACACAGGTGTTCGTAGACTCTCTTGGAAGGGAAGTAGAACTTCCCGTGGACATCCAGAAAGTCGCACCATCTGGAACAATGGCACAGGTCATCGTCTATCAGATAGCTCCAGAAAAGCTCTGCGGACTTGCCTCCAGCCTTACAGGAATGACAAAGGAGATATACCTTGATGCCATGGCAGACCTCCCCGTATTCGGAACCCTCTACGGCAAGAAAGCCAACCTCAACAAGGAGACTGTCATCATGGCAGCCCCTGATGTATTCATAGATGTAGGCGATATAAAGAAAGGCTCGGCAGAGGCTATGGCAGCGGACTTGGACAAAATACAGAAAGATATCGGAGTTCCCGTCATATTCCTCGAAGCCAACCTCGACAACTACAATGAAGTCTTCACCACACTTGGAAATCTCCTTGGATATACAGAAAGGGGCCAGCAACTTGGCAAATACGCCGAGGAAGCCCTCCAGTATGCGAAAACCAACCCAATCGAAGGAAAGACCGTCTACATTGCAGTGTCCTCAGACGGACTTAGCACCTACACGGCAGGCTCAAGCCACAGCCAGGCAGTTGAAAAGGCAGGAGTCAAGAACGTCATCACATCAGACCTTACCCAAAGCAACGGCATGGTATCCCTTGAAACTCTCTACACCATAAACCCTGAATACATCCTGTGCGTGGAACCAAGCGCATACGACACAATCATGAACTCTGCAGAATGGCAGTCAATCGATGCAGTGAAGAACGGCAACGTCTACAAAGTCCCAAACATTCCGCACGGCTTCGTCACGGGACCACCATGCACGAACCGCATCTTAGGCCTCTTCTGGCTCACAAACGTCCTCTACCCAGAGCGCGGTGTAGACATCGTATCCAAGACCATCGAGTTCTACTCGCTCTTCTATCACTACGAACTCACACAGGACCAAGCCAAAGCAATCCTCTACATGGACTGACGACAGCTTTCCACCCGCAAGCCCCTAGGTTCCCAAGTCAGGGGCTTTTTTCATGCCCTTCCCTCTCTTTAGACCGATGTCCTTGAGGTATATTCAGCCAACGTCAAGCTTCCATCACGCACTCCCATGCAACAAAAACTCAAAAAACGCACACCTTTGTTGCAAATTTGCAACAAAACTTGCTTTTTCGCATTTTATTGTTGAAAATAAACTTATGAAGAAACTGCTCGAAGAACTACAACACATGTCAAAGCAACTTGAAATCCTACTTTGGTATGTGAGGTCAGACGTAAAACAGACCTCAAAAACATATATCGAAGGAAATCTGGTTTTCAGAAAAACAAAAGAAAGAAACATGTATTACCGCTACACTGGCAAAGAAGCACCCCTGCAGTACATAAGCCCATCCAATACGGCATTACTCGCTCCACTTGCCCAGAAACGCTATGACAAACAGGTTCTGAAAACCGCAACAGAGAGGAAGCAGCTGGTCGATGGTTTCATCAAGGAACTTGAAAAGCTCAAGGATCTGGATGACCTGCCCCACATCTACAAGGACCTGCAACCAGAGCTAAAAGCCTTGGTGAAACCGCACATGGACGATGATGAGGCATTCGTACAACATTGGATGTCCAAGAACGTTGGACACAACACAATGAAGAACAAAACCGGAAACTACACCCAAAAGGGAGAACATGTAAGGTCCAAAAGCGAAATCCTCATAGCCGACAGGCTTTATGCAAAAGGCGTTCCATACCACTACGAACCGGTCTTCGATCCAACGGAGGAACATGCACAGCTAAGTCCTGACTTCCTAATTCTGAACGTAAAGACAAGAAAGAACTATGTATGGGAGCATCTAGGACGTATGGACGACCCAGACTACTGCGCCAACAACCTTTGGAAGCTTGAGCAGTACGCCAACGCAGGCTTCATCCAAGGAGTGAACATGATAGTCACGCATGAAAGCTCCGAGTATCCGCTAAGCACCAGACTTGTCGACCAAATCATCGAAGCCAATTTCAAATGAAAAAGGCCGGACAAAAGCCCGGCCGAGAATTCTCAAAACGAAGTTCAATTAATAGTCGGAGTTAGATTGTCAATCTTACACCTATAATCTTCCTTTGCAGAATCGAATACACAACCAGTGATTGTAAGACTTGCATCGCCATGGGAAGAAGCTGAAACATCACCTCTGATTGCATATGACTCATACTTACCCTCTGATGTAGGTTCGCTGCTGTTGATTCCCCAACTCTCGAAAGTACAGCCAGTCACACTTATTGGTGCATCGAATGTATAAAGCTGAATTGCAGCATTCCTCAAACCTGAGAACGTGCAATTCTCTATTGCAACTTCCTTCACGAATCCACCGTTTCCACTTGCTGTTCCAAGTCCAACGCCGTTTCCACGACCCTTGAAGTTTCTATAAGAGGCGTTGTCTTTGTTGGATATGTAATCATTGGTAGTTGGCCAGGAATCCTTTCTTCCCTGAGTAGCGTCATTGTCTCCAATCAAAAGGCAGTTTCTGACTACTATGTTGACAGTCTGTTTTTCCTTTCCATCAATGCTCAGGCAAAGGCCGTTTCCAGAGTTGTCGATTCTGAAATTGTTATTGGCATCGACCTTTGGAAGCAAGTCGTTCTTCTGGTCGCAATGTCTTATGACACAGTCTTCAATGGAAATGGTATGTTCTTCTGTACCTTCTGCATTGAAACTGACACCCTTTGCGAACGCTACGCCCTTGACCGTAACATCATGGCTGAACCACAAATCCTGCCACTCGTCTACGACATAGAGACCTTTGCCATCTATGACAACTGCTTCGCTGGATGAAGAACCATAACCAAACGAGGCGGTCTTTTCATCGACAGTCTTGATTTCAGAAAGATTTGCAACGTGCTTAATCTCAATCCAGCTTGCGACAAGCTTGGTATCCGCTGTGATTGCTGATGAGAAATCAAAATCCTTTCCTTCCAACTGCCAAGCGCCGAATACATAACCATCTCTAGTCGGATTCTCTGGCTTTGCAACCTTCTCGCCATCCTTTACGACAACGGCAGAAACTTCGCTTCCACCATTGGAATCGAACGCAACGGTATACGACTTGACCTCTGCTTCAGGCTCCGCACAGGATACGACCAATGCAAGAGCAAGCACGCATAGGCATACAAAAAAGAAACTCTTCTTCATTCTTTACCCCTTTGACAGTGGGGCATGATGATTCTCCCCGACTGACGACGTCAGTCTACCCCCCCCCAGCACATTGTCAACCCAGTGCTGTCTGTACGGCTGCATGAACCGATGAAGCAATGCACGCAACGACCAAGAAGGTTCCTTCGAAGGAATTTGCGATGGGATACTAGAAGCAAAACATAGGACAGTGCTATGATGCACGGCCTATGTTGCAGCGACAACGTAGACCATGCAACGACCAAGAAGGTTCCTTCGAAGGAATTTGCGATGGGATACTAGAAGCAAAACATAGGACAGTGCTATGATGCACGGCCTATGTTGCAGCGACAACGTAGACCATGCAACGACCAAGAAGGGTTGCAAGGCAGCAGATGAAAAATGTATCATCAAAGCAGCAAAACAAGCACAGAAGAGAGGTTTCCAATGGGTATTTTCGTTCTTTCAGTGGGTGGTTCCATAATTGCACCTGACAAGGTCAACAGCACGTTTCTGGCACAGTTCCTTGGAGGGATGAAGAAATACCTTGAGGAGAACTCAGAAAGCAAGCTCATATTCGTTTGCGGTGGAGGAGCACCTGCGAGGGTGTATCAGCAGGCCTACAGGGATGTAATGGGAGACGAAGCCAAGGACGCCAACGTGCAGGACTGGATTGGAATAAGAGCAACGCACCTTAACGGAGAGCTTGTGAAATCCATCTTTGGAGATCTTTGCAAGGACGCACTCGTAATAAACCCAACATCAAGCAGCATAAAGTTCGAGGGGAGGGTTCTTGTAGCGGGAGGATGGAAGCCTGGTTTCTCAACAGACACCGATGCGGTCTACCTTGCACGCCGCTTTGGAGCCAAAACAGTGATAAACCTCTCCAACATCGCAAAGGTCTATACCGACGACCCTCGTAAGAACCCGGATGCAAAACCAATCGACAACATTTCATGGGAGGATTTCAGGAAAATGGTGGGAGACCAATGGGTTCCTGGCAAGAACGTCCCATTCGATCCAATTGCATCCAAGTTGGCCCAGGAAGCCCAGATAAAGGTCGTTTGTGCAGACGGACGCAACATAGAGAACACGATTGCAATACTCAATGGAAAGCCGTTCGAAGGCACGACGATAGGCTGAACGAACCAAAGGTCACAAACGACAACCCATTTAGGCTTTTCTCTTCAAATCAAGGAACGAAGGCAGGGGGTCTGCAAATCCTTCTGGAAAAGGTTGGTCCTTTGTGAAATCGGGAATCCACAGTATCTCGTTGTCCGACTGCTCCTGCACGAAACCGTCTATTTCATAGCGGTCAAGTACGTCCAACAAAGAGGAGTATTCGCTCTTTGAAATCTTTGGAAACCCAGGGTCTTCAAGAGGCGGCACGAACTGGACCATGAAGGACAAGAGGAAGTTGTCCTTAAGGTTATCGGCATACCAGGAAAGGAATTTCATGGAGGCATCGAGAGTTCCAGGAAAGACGAGGTGCCTTACTAGAACGCCTTCAAGACCGTTTTCCATGTCTGTGCGAGGGTGGCGTCTTTTCAGGAAGCGAACCAAGGGGACGACGGCGTCACAGTAGCGTGGCAGGCCGCAGAAACAGGATGCGACGTCCTTATCAAGTGTTTTTACGTCAAGGAGATACAGGTCAATGAGGTCGTCAATCAGGCGCATGGCCTCAACACTTTCGTAACCTGATGAGTTCCACACGACAGGAAGAGAAAGCCCCCTTTTCTTGGCATCCTTCAAGGCCACCACAATGGATGGGATGTAATGCGTTCCCGTGACGAGGTTTATGGACGCAGCGCCAAAGGACTGGAGGTCGAGCATCAGATCCGCAAGCTGCTTCTCCGTGACGGCAACGCCATCATAGGAACGACAACGGGCGCCTTCCTGCCCATCCAACGCACCGCTTATCTGATAGTTCTGGCAGTACTGACAATGCAGGGGACAGCCGCAGAAGAACACCATGCCTGAGCCGTGTTCGCCGGTAATGGGCGGCTCCTCTCCCCTATGAAGGCCCACCCAAGCAACGCGCATCTGGCTCGTCTGCCCACAGCGTCCAACTTCACCTGCAGCACGGTCCACCCCGCACTCGTTTGGACACAACCTACAGTTCGAATACTGACTACAAAGCTCCATTTGCATACACCTTGACCCTCAGCGCCAAATATATCATGTTTAGTCGCATGAGCATACGGGATTTGTTCGACATAATACACACAAAGCTACACACAAAACGAAACACCCCAAAGGACACGACAACGCAGGACTTCAAGGCCGATGTCACTGAATCCATCTCACCGCAGGAGCAACAGGCGTTGCAGAAGCCAGAGGAGCGCTTCATCCTATGCATTGACGGAGGAGGCATGAGGGGAGTCATTCCAATGGTGCTGCTCCAAAAGCTAGAGGATGAAATACGATGCTGCGGCGGCGAAGACAGCCTTGACTCCTACTTCGACTACATTGCAGGAACCTCAACCGGAGGACTAATATCGCTTGCTCTCACATGTCCTACCGAGTTCGGATATAAAATATGCAAGAACGCACCGCAAGTACTCCTAGACGATATTCTTGATCAGTATATGTCAATGGGAAAGACCATATTCCCAACATCCACGTTCACAGGACTCAGGAAGATCGCATCCACCAAGTACCCGGAATCAGGCATAGAGTCCATGCTTGATGAGTGGTTCGAAGATTCAAAGCTTGGAGAAGCCACAGTTCCAACCCTGATAATGAGCTATGACCTTTTCTCAGGGGCACCTGTAATGATAAAAAGCTATGAAGACAGGTCGTTTCTGGTAAGGGATGCAGGACGTGCAACAAGCGCCGCCCCCACATACTTCCCTCCTTTGATACGAAACGGCGAGATCCTCGTAGACGGAGGAGTCGTAGCCAACAACCCTTCCATCTATGCATACATAGAAGCCAAGAAGCTCTATCCGAACTGCAGGAAGTTCCACATAGTTTCTCTCAGCACGGCGGGGAAGATCCACACAATGTCATTGGAGGATACATACGGACTGCTCAGCTGGGTGGATCAGGTGAACCCCATGTTCTCAACTGCGCAGAAGAGGACTACGGACTATGTCCTTGAGAACATGCAGGATGTTGACTACATACGCATAGACGACCCATTGGAGCTTGGAATAAAGATGGACGACACAAACCCTGAATCCATGAATGCAATGGTGGAGTTCGCAAACACCACGGCGGACAGGCATGCAGATGAGATACTGAACATAGCCTCAATGCTGCTTGACAACAAAGCCAAAGCACAGACCGAATAAGGAAGACGATAGAAATGCATCCAAAACAGGAAGAACTTGAGAACAACCTCTCGCTGCTTTGCCAGAACCTTGACAACTACCTTGAGGATGAATATGGCTCAAGATACAGGATACATCCAAACAGACTCAAAAGAGGCTTGGGATCGAACCCTCGCTTCGACGGACTCTTCTCCACAGCCATGGCCTTCACTTTGGGATACGGCTCGAATGCAGGCCGTGGCTATGTGGGTGAAGTGGACATAAGGACATTGGACAAGGGATCGCCGGAAGAGAGGCAGGAAATAAACGATGCAGCGTTCTCGTACATCCAAAGCAACCTAAAGGAGGTGTTCCCTGACAGGGACCTCTCCATCGTCAAGGACGGCAACCTCATGAAGATAGTGGGCGACTTCTCCCTAGGAGAAGCCTAGTACTGCACCAACGCAGTCAGTACAAAGAAACACGAGTCCCTTTCATTTCTCACGGTTGTGAATTGATTTTCCTCAACTCTGCATTTACTACATATCTTTCAAAATAGGGATGATTTCATCGATTGTGTATAAACATTCTCGGATAGTCCGTCTTCATAGGGCAAAGGATGTGAAAACTGCCAGGTCTGTATTCCCGGAAGCGACTGGCCATTCGTTGCAAGAAGATACCGTGCCAGAGAAATTATCTTTTGAGCTGTTCCCTTGTCGGTGTTCCCAGAGACAGCATCATCGATACCGGAAGCAACTCCGATATAGTCGATGATATCCATCATTCCCACCTTGGTACGAGAGGCTTCTGATACTGTAGATACAGTGTTTGAGTTTGAGACTTTTCCCCCATTTCGCCTCTTTGGCCGGGTAGGTACGGGCATATCTGTTCCTTTTGGAATTTTTGAAAGGATCTTACTAGAAAGTACTTTGTTATATTTCTTTTCAGGATCATAAAGGGTTTTACGCTCTATAACATATATATCCCCGTTTTTTTTGAGGTTGATGAACAATTCGTGTCTTTATTTCACTAGATGCTATTGCTGGCATGGCTACCCTCCTGTTTGAGTATCAATTATTGAGCTAGAAAAGGTTTTGAGTACAGATTAGACAACTTTTGGGTTAATACAGCAGGATTTTATCCGATAATTGGTACGGGAAAAGATTTTGGAGATGTTCATCTTGGGACAGCTTTTACTGGCATCTTATCCAAGATCTATAATAGCGTAAGAATAGGATTTGATTTTAAGATTTGAAAATAATAAGGGTTGTGTTTAACAAAAGCAGTTTTGCACAACCCTTTCTTTTAATCTTTAAGAGCGTTTTATCAATATAATTGTTTATTAAAAGTTATATAATTCTTCTATAGGTTAAGAAATAATAAGAATTTACTAATTGACAGATTGGAATTCATACATTAATAATATTGAATTCAAAAAGGAGACACCACTATGGTAAAAATGCACAAAGTCTATTTTGTGACCGCTCTGTTATTCGTTATGCTTTCTTTATTTACATCTTGTGATAATAAACCTAAGCATGAACATACTTTTGAAGCTAGGTTTGAACAATCAGAGACTCACCATTATCACAAATCAACTTGCGGTTGTGAAGATCTAAAGGATAAGTATGGTGAGCATGAATTTGAAGTAAGATCAATAAAACCAGCTACTTGTAAAGATGGAGAAGAGATTTCTTTTTGTAAGGTATGCGATTATAAAAAGACTGTAATTTTGCCAGGTGCTCATGACTGGGGGGGGGATGCTGGAACAATTGTAAAAGCAGCAACCTGTGTTGATGGTGAAAGACTTTTTGAATGCAACAGATGCGGCGAAACTTATACTGAAATAATACCTGCTAAAGATAAGCATACTTTTGGTTCTTGGATAGAAACTACTCCTCCTGATTATGGAATTGCAGGTGTAGAAACAAGAGAATGTAGCGTCTGTCATACAAAAGAACATAGATCAATAGATCCACTCTTAGCAAAAGATGGTGATATAGCAATAAATCTTATCCTTAATAAAACTTATGATAGCAAGGCAATTACTATTGCTAATTCTGATATCATAAGAAAAAAAGATGGCAACAACATTTCTCTTTCTGACAGTGAAAAAGTAATAATAGAATTTAAGAAAGATTCAGAACCAGATGAATCCTATACTGAGCAAGCTCCGAAGGATGCTGGTACTTATACAGTTAGGGTAAGAATTGAAGCTAATGCAGAGTGGAATGAAGCACAATGCATAACCCCTTTCAAAATCGAAAGAGCAAAGCTTAGTGGTACTTTAATTCATCCAGAACCAAGAGAATATGAATCAGCACTTGTAAGTTTTCCTGATCTTGAATTAAAAGCAAGTGATGGTGTAGGTGTTCAAGGCGATGATGTAGTTATAATCACAAATATCAAATCAGAACAGAAGGATGTTGGAGAAAAAGTATCAGCGTCATACGATGTTGGTGCTGAATATCTAAATAATTATCTATTAGATAATTTAGAGTTCAAAGTAAATATCACACCTGCTCCATTATATGGGATCTCAGGTTCTAAGACCTATGATGGAAATAATGAAGTTACTATCATCCCTGATGCTTCTAATGGCGTAAAAGGCTCTGATAACATCGTATTAAAAGTACAAATGACATCTCCTGATGTTACTGCTTCTTTAAATCCTAATACAAAGATTCTACAAGATGGTGAAGTCACTAATAACTATAAAGATATAAGCTTTACTGGTGAAGGTGTTAGGATATTACCTGCTGAGCTTCCTGAGTTTAATTTGCAAGGAGCAACATATAAAGCTGAAACTGATGGTATTGTTTGTTTCAATTTAGAAACCAAAGAAAGAGTCAAGCTTAAGATCTTCCCTTATAATAAACAGCTTAAAGGCAACATTGATTGGGGTAGTTTTGAGATCTATTCTGCCAATGACTCAGAAGAAGATTTACGCACCATACTTGAAGAATCAATTGATAAAATTGATGGAAATAAGTTCATAGCTGTATTCGATGCAGGGGGCAACTATACTTTACAAGGATTATCAGACAATGTCACTTCTTTTGAAGATCTTACTAAGATAGGTACGGTCGAAATCTCCTCCATCGAATTGAAGAAGATCGTAGCAAATAAAGATTATGATGGGTCGCGTATAATTTCCATGAAATTAGATGAAAGTTATGGGGTCATCAATAATGAAAGTGTCTCAATTGATATTACGATGTCGAGTAAAGATGTTGATGATTCTAAATATGTAAGCCACACTGTCAAATTGAATGGTAAATCTACGACTAAATATGTTGTAAGTAGTGATAAAAATCCAATCCGGGCTAAGATAAACCCAAAAGTACTTAATTTCATTTCAAATAATAAAGATGATAGCTATCTTATTACACCCTATATTGAAAAAAATGGTACACCATTAAAAGAACGTACTTATGTCTTTGGAGAACGTAATGGTGTTGTACCAGGCGAGAGCGTTACAGTTAAATGTGCTAATAGTTATTCTTGGGCAAAATCTAGTCGAGTTCCAATGGAAAAAGAAAATGTACAGATCGTGGGCGATTCAAACTATAAGATTGGTAAAATGCCAAAAGATATTGTTGTTAGATCTGCTGATATTAGTAATGATAAGGATTTCAAAACAATCCCAAGCACAAGTCAAGGAACAGCTGATAATTCACGTGGTAGTAATAGTTCTTTATTTGGTTTCCGCTATTATGCCGATTCAATGACTCAAACAACAGATTTTGAAATAAAAGTCACCAAAGTTGTAGGAAGTTCTGATCCAGTTAAAATTGGTGTAACTTTAAATGATGGTAAGAATTTATATTGTAAAGAGGATAATACTTGTATTTATACTGGCTTCAAAGGTCGTACAAATTCTCTATACATTTTCTTTTATGTTCCAAAAGGGGAAATATGGAAAGTAGAAGTGACTAAAAAAACTACATGATCAGCAAGTTGATGCCCTCGATAAGGATCAAAAATAATTAATAGATTTTGTAGCCTTAGTAAATGAAAAGAATTAGCGAAATAGTAAGGGGGTAGTTATTTGCTATTAGTTCCCATATGCAAATAGAAATAAATTCTGCGCTTTTAGAGATAAAAGTGTAGTAGATGCAAATGGTAATTTCACAGCAAATGATGGGAATAATAAATGTAGTTTCTATGTTGAAGAGGCTGGAGTAGAACACTATGTTTACTTCATAGTTAAACCAAGACATGCTTTCAATTTAAAGATGCAAGCTTTTAAGTTTAATCCTAAAATGTAATAAATGATTAAGCGAAGCGATAGGAGTTGTTGTTTTTAGCAACTCCTATCTTATGATTGTTAACATTTAAAATTGTCATGTTCAAGCCTTACGGATGTTTACGACGAGAACATATAACATTTCAAGGAATGGAGTCTAAGAAAAGGACGAATCGACAAGAGCATACTTGAAGAGCCAAAAGATGCCTTGATAGAAAAACTTCATCTAGTGAATGGAAGCTATTTGACCAACGCCGCAATGCTCCTTTTTGGAAGAGACCCTGAGAAATGGCAACTTGGAGCCTACATAAAGATTGGCTATTTTGAAACGGATTCCGATTTGAAATACCAAGATGAAGTCCATGGGTCGGTTTTAGAACAAGTAGACAAGGCTATAGAATTGGTCTACCTCAAGTACATGAAGGCAAAAATCACCTATGAAGGCATACAGCGCATAGAACGTTACTTTGTGCCAGAGGATGCCCTTCGCGAAGCAATTCTAAATGCCATTTGCCATAAGGAATACCAGTCTGGTATTCCCATTCAAATTAGCGTATACGAAGACAAGCTTTACATTGCCAACTGCGGGAGGCTTCCTGAAAATTGGACGCTGGAAAACCTAATGAGTAAACATGCCTCCAAACCTTACAATCCAAATATCGCCCACGTCTTGTATTTGGCAGGTTTCATTGAGAGTTGGGGACGAGGGATTGAAAAGATTTGCTCTGCATGTAGGAACAACGGAGTTCCAGAGCCGGAGTATACAATCAATCCAGGGGACATCATGATTAGATTCTCCGCCCTGGTGTTAGCGCCCGCGCTAGCTAACCACGTAGAGTCCGTGCTAACCAACCATTGAA
>SAMEA104315420__coassemble_638_pt1 | contig 20125 bp, 20 predicted proteins | sample SAMEA104315420__metabat2_high_PE_020 | metagenome-assembled genome bin SAMEA104315420 (sample SAMEA104315420) | gut metagenome | biome: Monkey gut; feature: monkey-associated habitat; material: faeces | place: China | collected 2013 | reverse complement strand
CGCCCGCGAGACCGGTCGCATCCTTGTTTGCGAGAACGCCCCCTATGCTGGCGGTGTAGGAGAGGCAATAGCCGCCCACCTTGCAAGGACCTGTCCTACAAAGATGGATTTCGTCAACGTTGGCGAGCGCTTTGGAGAGGTCGGCAAGATCGACTACCTCCTCAAGTCCTTCCATTTCACAGCCGATGACATCGCCGCCAAGGCCGAGGCTTTGGTGAAGTAAGGATTCTCATTTGAAAGAGACCAAGGGCCGTTGCAGTTTGCGACGGCCCTTTTCATTCATTGGCTGATGTGCTTTGGATGCACACAAAACGCAAAAAAGTGGGGTTTGTGTACACAAAAATGCCTATAAACAGGCAAAAAATGGGATTTGTGTGCATTTCAGCGTGTCGTAATGTGGCTTATCTCCTTGTAGACTGCGCGTTTTTGCGCATCTTCGCATCCATTCCAAGGCTTGTCGCGGTTTTCGCTTTTGTAGTGCTCTGTCATGTACCAAAGGTCATGCGCCACCCTCTCGAGGCTTCGCTTTTGAAGCTCCGCCATGGCGCAGGAGAAGTCCTTGGCGGTCTTTGCGTCCAAAGCTTCAGGAGCAAGTTCCATTATCCTTGCCATGTGAGGTAGACAGAAACCTTTGGATTTTGCAAAGGCCTCGCGGAACTGCATGTCCTGCCCCCAAAGATAGGGGATTGTGAAGCAGTAGCGGTTCAGCCTTTCTTCCATGCGGTCGCAGATAAGGCATCCGTGTTCGCGCAAGTCCAAGGCCTCTTTCAGTTTTCGAGCCGTCTTGGCTACGTTCTTTGGATGTTCCAGCTCGTTCAGAACCTTTTCCAGTTGTTTACGAGTCTCTTCGAAGTGGGACTCCCACATGACAGCCATTGAGTTTGGGCTTCCGCTTTGGACCAGCATTGACGTGTGCTGTGGGCAGAATCCAATGGTGTTGACCTTGACCCTCGTTTCAGGGTTCATGACGGATGAGCCAAGGTAGAAGGATATGGAGTCCTTCTGGGCTTCCTGCATGAGGTCGCAGATGAAGCATTCGGACTGGCTTGCTATGCCATCCCAGACTGGAATCGTCTCAAGCTGGTACTTGGTGCTCATGTTTCCGGGGACTCCTCTGCGTTCTCGACTGAGCTTTCCGTTGGAGCTTCGGTTGAGGTTTCGACCTGCGGGGCTTCCTCATCCGCTTGGCTGCGGCTGCGACGGCGCCTTTTGATTTTCACCAGCGTTGGCTGCTCCCTGTCGTTGAGCTCCTCCTCTATGGTGCGCCGTCTGACTGGTTCCATTATCATGAGGTTGCGGTCGAAGTGGTAGTATTCCACTCCGTCGTCGTTGGCTATGTATATGAGCATATAGCTTCTCTGTGGCATGAAGGAGACAGCAAGCACGAGGTCGCACGACGTACCTTCCTGAGGGTTTCCTTCCATTAGAGACGAGAGATCCTTCTGCTCCTGTTCTGTCAGATAGTCGTTGCGGCATACTATGGCTAGAATCTTATGTCCGCTCTGACGGTTGTGCACAAGGATATCGGCATTGGATGAGCGGCGGGACTTGGCGGCAGGATAGAGATCGACGGAGTATGTGTGGTCTTCAAGGATGTCGTGGATGTGGACGGCCAACGCATGTGTGAGCGTGATGCGGTTGCGTGGCCAGGTGAAGAGCTCCTTGTCCTGCGTCTCCAAGAGCGCGAGTGCTTTCGTGAATATCTCAAATGCTTTTATTCTGCTTCTTGTGCTCATGGCTAGATTCTATCAGCAAACATGCGTTCTTGCAAATTGTATGCAAATGTATGCATCTTCCTGAACGTGAAATGCTTGAAACGCATTTTGCTCAATGCTACAATTGGCGGCAAAGAGGTGCTTAGCATGAATTTTGACCAGCGTACTGTAACATGCGGACAGCTTAGAGGAGCTGACGCAGGCAAGACCGTTGTGCTGAACGGCTGGGTGCATCGTGACAGGAACCACGGAGCACTCCATTTCATCAACCTTAGGGACCGTTACGGAATAACACAGGTCGTCGTCGATGATGATGCGAGCCCTGAGCTTCAGAAGGTCGCTTCCGAGCTCAGGATGGAATACTGCATTGCGGTGACGGGCATTGTAAGGCTAAGACCTGACAACATGATAAACCACGACATGCCTACCGGCGAGATAGAGGTCAAGGCCCAAAAGATCTCCATCCTCTCCAAGTGCGCAACGCTGCCATTCATGATCGACAGCGAGAACGCAGCCAACGAAGACCTTAGGCTCAAGTACAGATTCCTTGACCTTCGTTCAAGCGGGATGCAGGACAGAATCAGGCTCAGACACGAATTCATAAAGGCCATAAGGGAATACCTCTACACAGAGGGCTTCTACGAAATAGAGACCCCAACCCTCATCAGGTCCACTCCTGAGGGCGCCAGAGACTTCCTCGTGCCGTCTCGCAAATATCCTGGCAAGTTCTACGCCCTTCCACAGAGCCCACAGCTGTACAAACAGCTCCTCATGGTAGGCGGCTTTGACAAATACTTCCAAATAGCCCGATGCTATCGAGACGAGGATGCCCGTGGCGACCGTCAGCTCGAGTTCACGCAGCTTGACGTGGAGATGAGCTTCGTAAAGCGCGACGATGTCCTCTCCCTTATGGAAAGGCTCTTTGGTCACGTGTTCAAAGAGGTCATGAACTATGAGCTTCCAGCCCATTTCAGAAGGATCGACTACTACGATGCAATGAACACATACGGCTGCGACAAGCCTGACCTTAGGTTTGGCTGCGAGATCAAGGATGTTTCCGATCTCGTTCAGAAGTCCACCTTCGAGGCATACAAGACAATCCTTGCAAACAAGGGCTATGTGAAGGCTATATGCGCTCCAAAGACGGAGGGTTTCGATTTCACCCGCAAGTATCTGGATGAGATTGCGGCAACAGCCAAGGTCTATGGCGCGCAGTTCGTGCCGTTCCTCAAGGTTGGAGCCAACAATGCACTGAGCGGAAGCGCTGCAAAGTTCTTCGTTGGTATGGAGAGCGAAGTGTGCTCGTTCATGGGAGCCAAGGAAGGGGACGTCATCCTCATGGTCGCCCACGAGAACTGGAAGAAGTGCTGTGCATCCGCAGGCGCCGTAAGATCCAAACTTGGAAAGGACCTTGGAATCATAAGGCCAGGCTTCGAGTTCTGCTGGATCGTTGACTTCCCGCTCTTCGAGTACAACGAGGAAGAGGGCCACTGGGAGGCTGCACACCATATGTTCAGCATGCCGCAGGCCAAGTACATCGATACCCTTGAGCAGAATCCTGGCGAGGTCCGTGGAGACCTGTACGACATGGTCGTGAACGGCTACGAATGTGCATCCGGTTCCATAAGAATCCACGATGTGGATCTTCAGAAGAGGATCTTCCGCATCTGCAACTTCTCGGACGAGGAAGGTGAGAAGAAGTTCGGCTTCCTGCTCAATGCGTTCAAGTTCGGACCACCACCACACGGAGGAATCGCCCCAGGCATCGACCGTATGGTCATGATCATGAGCGAGCAGTCCTCCATCAAGGAGGTCATAGCCTTCCCGAAGAACAGCTTCGCGGTTTCTCCAATGGACGACTGCCCGAACGATGTGGACCAGAAGCAGCTCGATGAGCTCCACCTCATCATCAAAAAGGATGAAGAGAAGTAGTTCTCTTAGTCTTTGAATTGTCTCTTGCGCTACTGCGCAGTTGAAAACGGCCTTGGGTTTTTCCCTGGGCCGTTTTTTCGGACAAAAATCGGACAAGGGTCTCACTGAATCGTGTTCAGTTTGTCGACCAGATTCTTCTTGAAAGCACTGTCATCAATGGCTATCAGACCGAAGCATTTCTTTCCTGCGTCCTTGAGGGATGCCCCGATTATATAAGCCTCCAGGTCGTCTAGAACAAGGAAACGGTCATGGAATGCATCTGTATACTTTACCGTCAGATCCGGGTATTGTCCGTTGAATGTTTCCACATCTTTCTTCGTGATATGTGTCTTCGGATTTGTGTATATGGTTACGGACACACCTGGATTCTTCTTCGAAAGTATATTCAGCGTGGAGATGTCCACGTAATTGTCGACCAGTCTTATCATCTTTCCTGACTTACGGATTATGGATGTGATGAGGCTGAATGCGTCATATATCTGGCCTTCGAAGAACAGTTTCTGATTTGATTCTGCATGGTCGGCTATATATGTGAAAATCTCATCCAGTTTTCTGTCTGTGTCCTTCTGGTATTCGAGTTGCTTGAGTTCCACGGCACTTATGCGCTCGAACAATGCGGCATTGTTGACGATGAATCTGCGCATCTCCACGAATGTGTTCATTATCCTGACGCTTGTCTCAACTGCAACTTCGCTTGATAACACAGCGGAAAGCATTGCCACGCCGGCTTCGGTGAACACATAGGGTAAATACCGTCTGCCTCCATGTTTTCTACTTGAGGTCGCAATCTGCGACCTCAATTTATCATCTTCGGCTGCTGTCAACTGGAAGCAGAAATCAGAAGGGAAGCGCTTGATGTTCCTCTTGACCTGTTCATTCAGTCGCTTGGTTTCAACACCGTAAAGATTTGCCAGGTCACGATCTATCATGACATACTGACCCCTGATGAGGTGAATCATGTTTCTTATATCTTCATTTCCGATGTTTTCTACAATCAATTCATTCGCCATATCATAATCCGAAGAATTCCGACTTGAGGTCGCAAAATGCGACTTCCAATCCTGATTCCAAAATACCTTCAAACAGAAGCAAAATCAACCTCGACCGGAATTTTTCAAGTGGAAGCATGAGGGATTCTTCTGTACTGAAAAAGCCTACTATCTGTCTTCTCTGGCAACTATTCCATCGATGATGCCGTAGGCCTGTGCCTGCTTGGCATCCATCCAGAAGTTGCGGTCGCAGTCTTCGGAAACCTGACTGAAGGATCTGCCCGTGCAGTTGCAGATGAAGTCATAGAGCTCCTTCTTGACCCGTCCCATCTCCCTGGCGGTGATCTCGAAGTCGGATGCCTGCATGAGGCAGGGCCTTCCTCTTGCCTTTGGTGCCTGACATCAGTATCACGGCTCCCATGCTTGCCGCAAGGCCCATGACTATGATTTTCACATCGCATTTGAGGGATCTGATTGTGTCGATGAGCATGAAGCCGACCTGTACCGAGCCTCCGGGGGAGTTGAGCATGATGGTGACCTCGGAATCCTCATCCTCCATCTGGTGGAGGGCGAATTCGTCCACGGCGAGGTATCTTGGTTTGTAGTCCTTGTCGCGAAGCTCCTTCCTCCTCCAGCGAAGCAGCTCCTCCTGCATCGCCGATTCATGGATCCTTCGTATGGTGTCCCGGTGGAAGCCCGTGATCTCATGCACGGCCGATATCGGCAGCCTCCAGCGAAGCAGCTCCTGCACCCACCTGGCCGCACGGTACGATACCTCATGCAGACGTCTTCGCCGAAGCTCCCGCCGCAGCACGTGCATCTGTACCTGTGGTGCTCCACCTCAAGCTCCAAGGGAACGCCGAACCACAGCGGCATGTCCTTCAATGTGGTGATGGCTCTGCCATGGACGTGCACCCTGCCTCCGCAGAAGGGAAAGACGACTTCGCCGCTTTTCCGATTGCTCCTGAAAAGCAGCACCGACCTGTCCTCTTCAATGTCGAATCTGGAGCATTCCAACTGTTGGCATGTGATATGGATTTCGATATCCTTGTCTATGAGCATGAACTTCTCCTTGCGTGTTTCTTGGTCGAAACCACTTTAGGTCGTTCATGCTCTCCTTTTCAATCACCTCAATCCTGCAATCCCACAACTTTCCGTGAAGAACCATAAAATATCCTGCTCAATCTGATAGCGTACGAAAAAAGTGAACATTTTTCCAAAGTGTACACATAAATCGAACGCTCTGTGTTTATTCTCCAATTGAAACCTATCAAAAAGGAGTTGAACCATGGATATTTCTAAAAGTAACATCTGTGACTGTTTATCTTTTGCTTACAATGGACTTAAGAAATGCAAATTGAATCTTGAAAAGATTTCGGAAGACTCAAAGGCTGCAATCAACAGAATATCTGACTTTTACAGAATCAGTGAAAACGAAGCAATTCTTCTTGTTATTGCAATTGAAGCTCATTATTCATCAGACAACACTCTAAATATTGTTGGTTTTAAGGAAATCAGGGAGACAATTGATTGTGATGTAATGAAAGTTATTCCATTCAAGAATCAGATACTGTCCCTGATAGAGAAACACTTCTTCTTCCGCAACTATACCCTCGATGATAATTTGAATTTCAGAATTAATGATCAGGTTCTGGAGGCTTTGTACAGGGGGTCTTTTGCCGGCATTACTGATGTAAGTGAGGATTTCAATGACAGATATGCCTTTATCAGACGATTCCAGAATATGTATAAAAACAGGGGTTCTTTTACGCCTTCCTTTAAGGTTCATATTCTCAGCGATATGGAAGACGGTTTTTCCAGCATCGATTTCGTTGAAAAAATGAAGCTTTTGATTCCTAGAATCGACGAGAGATTCGTTTTCTATGACTGTTGCGGTGATTTTCTTCAGGGATCAAGCAGTAGCCTATTAGCAACCATGAATGATATTTACAGCGACATAATGGCAAAAAGAAAGGCCAAGGCTATGGCTGACGGCAATCATTTTCTTATCGAGCAAGATTTTCTGAAGGTTGATAAAGGCGAAAGCATCTCTGACTCTCATATTAATCTGACCGACAAGGCAAAAGAGATTTTGCTTGGTGAAGACCTATGTCTATATGAAAAGAGATTCTCGGCAAGGGATATGATTGAACCTGAGAAGATCAATGAGATCAAGCTCTTTTACAGTAGCGAGAATCAGGAACAGGTGGAAACACTTGCCAGGTATCTTTCTCCAACTCATTTCAGGAGTATTCAGGAAAGTCTGAAAGAGAAGGGAATGAAGATAGGTTTTTCTGTTCTCCTTCATGGAGCACCCGGAACCGGTAAAACCGAGACGGTATACCAGATTGCAAGAAAAACCGGCCGGAGAATCGTAAAGGTCGATGTCTCGAAATCAAAAAGCTGCTGGTTCGGAGAAAGCGAGAAACTCGTAAAGGATATCTTTGACAGATATAAGGCTGTCTGCAAAAAGGCTGTTGATACCGGGGAAAACATTCCGATTCTGCTATTCAATGAAGCTGATGCTATATTTTCGAAGAGAAAAGATGTCTCGACTGGGAATGTGGCTCAGACTGAAAACGCCATTCAGAACATAATTCTTGACGAGATGGAAAATCTTGAAGGTATTCTCATTGCAACAACAAACCTGACAGATAATTTCGACAGTGCTTTTGAAAGACGTTTCCTGTATAAGATTCGCTTTGATTTTCCTACAGACGAGGCACGACTCGCAATCTGGAAAAGCAGAATCAGCTCCTTGCCTGAACCTTCTTTAAGTAGTCTCGCAAAACATGAGCTATCCGGAGGGCAGATAGACAACATCATAAGAAAAGCAACGATGAATGAGATTCTCACCGGTGAGCTGCCTTGTTTTGATAAGCTTGAGGAACTCTGTTCTGAAGAAAAGATTTCAGACAACTCAACAGCTTCCAGAATCGGATTCTGTACCTGTGCCTAGGTTCTTGTTTTTCTGGGAAGAGTTCTTAAACACACAAATGTGGAGGAGAAGAGTATGACTACATTACCATTTGTAATTACCAAGAAAGACGGTCAGGAAAGGCAGTATGATATTTTCTCGCTGCTTTTAAGCGACAGAAACACATTCATCAATGGACTGATTGATGATCTGACAGCCAACAGTGTTACCGCCCAGTTGCTGTTTCTGGATTCCCAGGATTCGGGGAAAAAGCAATAAGTCTTTACATCAATTCACCTGGGGGAAGCGTAACTGCGAGGATGGCCATACATGACACCATGAGATATATCAAAGCTCCTGTACACACTATTGAAATCGGGCTTGCAGCCTCGATGGGTGCTTTGCTTCTGGCTTCCGGAAACACTCGCTCTGTTCTTCCGCATACAAAGGTCATGATTCATCAGCCTCTTGTTTCCGGAGACCTAGGAGGAAAGGAAACCGACATCAAGATACTGGCAAAGGACCTTACAAAACCAGACGGATGGTGTCTGAAATTTTGGCAGAACGCTGCAGAAAGCCGATAAAAACAGTAGAGCAGGATATCGAGAATGACCGCTACATGGGTGCTCAGTAGGCATTGGACTATGGAATCTGCGACAGTATCATCAGTATCTCATGAACAGGAATCGGACTTAGTGCTCGCAATCAGAGAGCTCAATTCTACGGTGGGTCTGAAGTCGGTGAAAACGGAAATTGGCAGAATCATCAATCTGGCAAAAGTTGATTCCATGAGACGGAGACGTGGTATTAAAACTGCAGATATGAGTTTTCACATGGTGTTCCGCGGTAATTCCGGAACAGGAAAAACCACTGTGGCAAGGCTTCTGGGAAGAATCTTCAAAGGACTGGGATTAATTTCCAAAGGACATCTTGTGGAGGTGGACAGATCTGACCTTTGTGCAGATTATGTAGGTCAGACTGCCACAAAGACAAAGAAGGTGATTCAGTCCGCTTTGGGCGGTGTTCTTTTCATAGATGAGGCCTATTCCCTGAATGTCAGAACCAGCTCCGGTACGCAAGATTACGGCAAGGAGGCTGTGAGCACGCTACTGAAGGAGATGGAGGACCACAGGGATGACCTGATAGTCATTGTCGCAGGATACACTGACCTCATGTATGATTTTATCTCTATGAATCCCGGATTGGACTCCAGATTCAGGTTCAAGATTGAATTCGAGGATTATTCCTCCGAAGAGAAGGCCATGATCTTCTGGACATTCTGCAACCGTAACGGTTTCGACATTACAAAAGATGCTTTTGCGAGGATACAAGGATTATTCGTATCCAATTCTCCGTGCGAAGACAGAACATTCTCCAATGCAAGACTTGCAAGAAACCTGTTTGAGAACGCTGTCATGAACCAGGCTCAACGGCTATCTGGAATTGATAATCCTTCCGATTCTGATCTTACAGTGATAGTGCGGGAAGACTTGAGCGCATAAGGAAAAGAAAGATGGGTGACATTATTGATGCTGTAAAAATCAGGGAGTTTCTTTCTGAGCTTTCATATCCTCTGTATTTCTTGGATTTCGAGACCATTTATCCTGCCGAACCGCTTTTTGACGGGGTCAGACCATATCAGCAGATTCCGTTCATGTACTCGCTGCACTGGATAGAAGAAGAGGGAGGAGAACTACACCATTCAGTGTTCTTCTCCTATCCCGGACACGATCCAAGGAGGGAAATAGCGGAAGAACTATGCGCTGATATTCCCAAAGGGGTCTGTACCACTGCCTACAATATGTGTTTCGAGAAGGCTAGGATAAGGGAGCTTGCGGAACTGTTTCCTGATCTTTCAGATCACCTGATGAGTATCCATGACAACATGAAGGATCTGATGGTGCCGTTCCGGAGGAAATGGTATTACACAGATGCCATGGAGGGCTCATTTTCCCTGAAAGCTGTTCTGCCTACTCTTTATCCCGATGACCCGGATCTTGATTACTCGCTACTTGATGGAATCTTTCCATGTGGCAGAACCCTGATGACAGGACACCGGAAAAGTGCCGGCAGCTGAGTGAATATTGCGGGCTGGATACCTATGCGCTGGTCAAGATTCTGGAGAAGCTGAAGGAAAAAGCTTTTGCCATTTAAAAATGTGATAACATAGTATGAGAGAATGGCATTCAGAAGGAGGAAGAGGTGCGTTTTTTTATTTGTAGTGCAGGCAGGCCTGGTGAAGATTACGATGATGAAAACTTCCAAAGGTGCGAAACTAATTGCGGACACTTCATGCATGAAGCTACAAAGCAAAAGGGAGTTTTCAATGAAGTTTCACAAGGAGATATTGCTTTCTTGAAATACAAAGACATGCTTGTTGCATATGGAGAGGTTAAATCGAAAAAAACAGGAGAACAGTACCTCGATGAATGGAACTATGCGATATACGTTAATAAATGGGTTTTTCATAATGAAAACGACCACAAACTAGGGGTTGAAAAATATGGTGTACAAGAAGCAACAAAAGAAGGCTCTCAGCTTGCAGTTATAAAAGAAATTGAAGAAGGTTTTGCATTCAAAAAAATGAAAGAAATAAATGATTCATCTGACTTGTCAAACAAGGTATCTGAGTATATGGCAGAAAAAAGAATTAAGGAAAAGGGTGTATTCCTTGAAAAAGTAAAAAACATAGTGTTAACAGGAGCACCAGGGACGGGCAAGACTTTTCTGGCTCGGAAACTGGCTGTTGAAATTGTTGGAGAAGAGAAAAAACAAACAAATGTTGGTTTTGTTCAGTTCCATCAATCGTATGATTATACGGATTTTGTTGAAGGCCTAAGGCCAACTAAGCCAGATAAAAATGGGAATGTTGGTTTTGAAATGAAAAATGGTGTATTCAAAGAGTTTTGTGAGAAGGCATTGAATGATCAAAATGGAAAATATGTATTCATAATAGATGAAATCAACAGAGGAGAGCCCTCAAAGATATTTGGAGAGCTGTTTTATTCGATTGACCCTGGATATAGGGTAAAAAAGGAAGATCTCGAAGCAGGTTTTACATCAATTAGAACACAATACGCTAATGCATGGGCTAAGCCCAATGCCTTCGATTTAGCTCTCGGCCATAAGGATGATGGACAATACGGTCATTTCTTTGTTCCCGCCAATGTCTACATCATTGGAACCATGAATGATATTGATCGTAGCGTCGAAAGCATCGATTTCGCTTTTAGGCGACGGTTTACATGGATTGACGTAAAAGCCGAAGACGAGAACAGTACAAAAATGTTGGAGAAACTTGGCTCTGATCTTGAAAATCAGGCGCGGAAACGCATGAAGTGTCTTAACAATGCCATATGGAATGATGAGGAGAAAAAGGGGGTTGACGGGCTTTCTTCTTCATACCACATTGGAGCTGCATACTTCTTGAAACTCAAAGAGTTAAATGGAGACTTCGACAAGTTGTGGGAATATCATATAGAGCCTCTTCTACGTGAGTATCTCAGAGGTGTGGATGATGCTTCTAGTAAACTTGAGAAAATGAAAGACGCTTACAATCTAAAAGGGGTAGATGGGGAATAAATGTCCGTTCTTACATCGTATGATAATAGCAAAATTTCATGTGATGTGGCGTTAGTGCCCCTGCTTCACAAGATTGCTGATGTTGATATCTCCTCTCTAAAAAATGATTCGAGGTTTCTTTTATTCACAAATGAAGATGAAATAGAAGACAAACATATTTTCTCCCTAGACAAAGATCCTAACAGTGAAGAGTACTCAATTGTAACAGGGAATATAGTCGGATTTGTTGGCATAAATGATGTTCAGGTTGGCATTCATTCAAGATTCGCTAATGGAGAAAAAGATTATTTCCTTCACTACATGCTTTCCAAAGTATTTAACATCAATATGCTGAATCTCGAACACGGGCAAGAGAAAGGGGACCTATTTGATTTCTTGGTGTTTCTTTTTCCCTTTTTCCTGGGCCGGGCCATGAAAAAAGGTATTGTTCACTCATACGTTAAATATGTCTGTGACGACTCCAACGTAAAAGGATCCATAAACGTTCCAAGATTTCTTAAAGGAGATGTTCCGTTTCTGGGCAAGATTTCTTATGACAAACGAGAATACTCAGCAGACAACAACCTTACGGAACTGGTCAGACATACAATCGAGTACATAGGGGCGGGATCATATTCAAGTATCATCCGCAATGGTGCTGTAGCCGCAGATGTTCGAAAGATTGTTGAAATTACACCGCGGTATGACAGGGCAAAACGGGAATCGGTAATCAACAGGAATCTGCGACCAATCAGACACCCATATTATTCAGAATGGACAGATTTGCAGAAGATTTGTCTTATGGTACTCAGACATAGAAAGCTAAATTACGCAGAGTCAAAAGACAGAATCTATGGCATTGTGTTTGATGTAGCTTGGTTGTGGGAAGAGTATCTCAACAAGGTTTTCATAGAAAAAGGCCTTCCAGTCATTCATCCGGAGAACAAAAAGAAAAGAGGAGCCATCAATCTGTTCAAGGAGGGCTTCCCTAGATACCCAGACTATTATTGGGCAGATAGAACAATCGTGATGGATGCGAAATACAAGAGATTCAATGACAAGAATGATGAGGATTTGCGAAATGATCTACATCAGATGATTACATATATGTTCCTGTTGGGCTCCGAAAGAGGTGTTTTCCTATTCCCGGATGAGATTGGAACAAAACTGAAGAAGATTGGAACGTTCAATAACGACCAGTTTACGAGCAAGAAAGTAGAAGAGTTGTCTCTTCACATCCCACAAAAAGCTACTTGCCATAAAGAGTTTGGAGATGCAATGAGAATACAAGAAGACTTGTTTATTGAAGCTCTGAAACCTCTTACGGTGAGATGTCAGAGCATGACTTGAAGATATCAAGGTCCATTGTTTCCTTCTTGTTTTGTATCAGGGATTTTGTTTTAGAGGTCGGCTCTCTTCAAATACTCTAGTCAACCAGCACTTCTGCCTCCTGATAATCAATCCCGAAATGCCTCATCAGGAAGCTGACGGGGTGCCCGGGATTGCCTGCTTCTTCCAATGCTCGGCGGGCATCTTCCTTGGTTATCTTTTCTGCCTTACGCTTGTTGCCCTGATCGTACTGGTTCACTAGTTCAGAAAGATCGTTTCTTATCTCTTCGACAAGATCCTTTGGCTCAAGGCACCTGGCCTGACAGCCAAGGCTGAGAATCCATTTCTTGCAGGCGTATCGGCTACGGGTCTGTACGGTCATGACAATGGATCCATCCTCGTTCTCTGTAATCTGAGCGTTCTTGGATCGGGCAGCTTCTTTCTCAAAGATAGCCTGATCCGGGTCAATCCAGACCTTGACTGTGATAGTCTCTTCGTCAGTGGCAATCCCGAATGGGTCGATAACAAGAGACAGGTCCTTGTATTTCTCCGGTGTCTCTGCATCTTCAAAGAGTTCTATGTTCTTTACTCTTGATAGAGCGTGCACCATGGTGTGGTCGAAGTAGGGGTTGTAGGAGAAGAGGTACAGGATGTCGTTCTGTGAGAAAAGGCCAATAGGGTTGATGGTGTAGCGCGATTCCTTCTCGGACCACGGGCTCTTGTAGGTGATCCACACGGATTTGTTCTGGTCTATGGCCTTCAGAATCTCCGGAACGAATTTCCTTCCATCTCCGGCAACCAGCATGTCAGGACTGTAGCTGACCATGGGGATTATGCCTTTCTCCGCAAAACGGCTGAGAGACAGATGCTCCTTGAGCTTTCCGATCATGTCACCGTAAAGCCCTGTGGAATTCGCCATATCCATGAGGATGGTCAGGATTGTGCGGTCCTCGTTTGTAAGCGTACTGATCTGATACAATTCCCGTTCTGCACGCTTGAGGCTATCGCTGCTGAGTCTGTACATGAGCGGACTGTTGTCCGGTTTTTCGTCATCTTCGTTACTTTCCAGACAAGGAACGGCAGACAATGTCTGGAACAGACGGCAGGCTTGGGTTTCCCTATACCTAATGCTTCCTGGATTTCGCATCTTCTTATCCCCCTGTCCGGATGGTTCACAAAATAGCTGATTGTAAGCTGGAAGAGTTTCTCTGAAACGCCTTCCTTGAAGTCGTCTTTCTTTTTTTCACCCATTATCTTTGTCTCTGTTGACCTCCTTCAGTCTATCACAACATATAAGAGGAACGTTCACATTTATGGTTCGATTTTAAGATTGTTGTTAAATAATCGGATCTCCGCAGAATTCCTTTCTCCTGCAGCTCTTGCAGAAAGATCCCATCCAAACGGTATCGAATTGGTTGATTGCAGCTTTAACAAGTTCTTTGTCTGATGTCAGGATGCCGGCCTCAAAATTGCGTGTGTTTTCTCCCTTCATCCCTAGGCCCGCTCCGGTGAGGTTTGCAGAGCCTATATAGGCCGTCTTAAGATCGAAGATGATTATCTTGAAATGCACTCTGGGGCAGAGGACGCGCTCCACCCCTTTTATGAGGGCAGGGTATTTGTCGAAGTCTTCCCTGAATGCTGGTCCCGGTTCCTTTGCATGTATGAGACGAATCTCAACTCCATTCTTCACAAGGTCAGAAAGAACTTTCAGCAGGGGTTTCATTCCACGTGTATCGCGGACATATAGGTCCTTGATGTCTGCGGTTCCAATCCAGAGAACCTTCTTTACGTTCTTTGTTCGCTCAATGACTTTCTCGTAGTGTTCTTCGTTTGATATGTACTGAGTTGCCTGGATGGATTCGTTCATCGTTGTTTATCCTCTCTTTTTGATTCTAACAGCTTTTTTCAGCATATAAACCAGAATAACGACAAAGCGTTCCGTGGATGCGAACACTTTGTGGTTGGGTTGAATAATCAGGAGGCACAATTATGGCGAAATGCAAAGAATGCAGATTCTATGAAAACAGAAGATGCTCAGAGATGAATATCCCACAGAGTCTGAGCAGCTCCGCATGCCACCGTTTTTCTCTGTACGGCACGAGGAATCCTGCAGAGTTGAAGAAATGCAAGGACTGCAGGTTCTATGCTGGATAAAGATGCAATGACTACAACATACCTCAATCCCCCAACAGTGCTGTCTGCGCTTATGGCTCCATTTGCAAATAGGAGTGCTTGGAATGAAGGCCGGAATTTCAGATAAGCGAAAGGGAAAGTTGATTGTTGATACTTTTGCCAAGTTCAGAATCGGTGTGGAACTGCAGGGCATTGCCCATGGTGCGACATACACTCTCTTTGAACTCGGGGTTGAGGAGGGAACAAAGGTTGCTCTGGTTTAGGGGCTGGCGGATAATCTGGCAATGGCATTGTCTGTTGAACTTGTAAGAATTACAGCTCCGATTCTAGGAAAGAACGCCATCGGAATTGAGGTTCCAAACAAGAAGAGGGTGCGTGTTGAATTTGATTCATTGACTGATGCACTGGATGCTTCAAGAGAATTGAGAATCCCGGTTGCATTGGGCAAGGATGAGAGGGATGAATCGGTTGTCATTGATCTTGACGCGTGTCCCCATATTCTGGTTGGAGGTAATTCTGAAACGGGGAAGACTACATTTCTTGAATCGCTCATTTGTTCAATGCTGAGAACAAAATCTTCAGAAGAAGTTTTGCTTGCCATTATTGACACCAAAGGTGTGGAATTCCCTGTCTATAATGGGGATTCCCTCCTTATGTTACCCGTAATAACAAATACGAAGGATGCTTTCGGTTTTCTCGATGATTTGGTAGAGGAAATAGAACATCGTATTTCTTTATTCAATGAAACACGAGCAAGAAAGATAGAGGAGTACAACCGCATGGTTCCTGAAAAACAGGATTCGTCGCAGAAGAAGCTTCCTTACATTATGGTGCTTGTGGATGAGTTTTCGCATCTGCTGGTGGAGGACAGAAAGCGTTTTGAAAAACTGATAAAACGGATAACAGCTGTCGCCAGGTTCTGCGGTATTCATCTAGTCATGACAACGAACATCGTATCCTCAGATACAATCACATCCACTATAAAGAGCAACATACTGACCACAATTGCTTTGGCTGTCTCCAATCAGATCCAGAGCAGGATTGCGATTGATCATGATGGGGCTGAAAAGCTTTTAGGAGAAGGCGACATGCTGTATTACAGGACTGATCTGCAACAACCAATCAGGATACGGGGCGAATTATGCGGACCTGATGAGAATGAATGTTAAGTTAAAATGAGTGAATCTAGTGATTCACAACTCTATTGATGTGATGTAATATAAAGCTTAGTTTGATAATGATAATAAGGGTTTGTAATGAAACGATTTTCTTTATTCTTGATTCTCATGGGTCTCTTTTGCTCTGTTTCTCTTTTTGCTCTGGAGCCAGAGGCTGAAATAGAACTGGGGCTGACAAAGAAACTCCAATATGAGACTGCTCGAGTATTGGAATTGTCAAGTAATCAGACTGTTCTCGATGAGATATACTCATTTGACTGGCATATTAAAATTTCTCCCCTTAATTCCGAATACCTGACTTTCTTTCAAGAGGATGTATATAGATATATGTCAATTGCAATTAAGAGAGAGCGCCTCCAATACATTTTCAATCAGAGGAAATCAATGCAAATGGCTTCTCTTGTTCCTAACGCTTTTTCTGTTGCAACTGTTGCCTTTTCCGCTGGAAGCCCATTGAAGGTTGCTATAGCAATTGCGGGAACTGCATTAAATTCAGCAACAAGCTATGTTCAAAACAAAAAGAATCAAGAGTTGGAATTGCTACAATCTCAATGGGAACTTGATGATGAAGCTTGGAATGCATTCAACAATCTTTATACCGGTATTCGTTCACATCTAACCAATATGGCAAATGAATATGGTTTTGGCAATGAAGATTTCGTTTCTTCAAATACAATTCGTTCTTTTATCAAGCAAATGGATAAAAACAGAGAAAGACCAAAGGATAGAATACTTATTGGCAAAGAATATGAGAATGAACTTGGTTCATATCCGGAGTATTGGCGAACAATGGCTTTGGCTTATTTCGAAGATGAAAAGTATGAAGATGCATTGTTCTGCATAGACAAGTATGAGGAATGGTATCTACAAGTTTTCTACCACGATTTTGACAATACACATCTTCTTATGGTTAAGGCTTATTGTCTTGATGCCATAATGCAGGACCCAATTGAGAAAGCAAAGGTGCTGGAAGATATTGTTGATAAAATAATTGTTAGTCAGAAAACAACTCCAGATTCGACACAACAATACTACTGCTATTTGGTTTGCAGAAATCTTGCGAATTATACAGGAGACTCGAAATATCTCGACAAGGCATGGACTATTCTAGGAGACTTGCTTTACAACAATGCAAGACAGTATGAGAATGATCTAAAATCATATTTCAATCTTGACTATGTTGATAAAGGAGAAAAAGAAATAGATAAGCTTATTGAGGAATACGATACAAAAATTGCCAATTTGAAGGAGCAGAAATCCAATACAAAAACACCGGAGAAGCGGGATAACATAGATTTAAACATTAATAAGCTTAATGATAAAAAAGAGGAGCTTAATACAAACAAAAAACAGCTTGACGTATCTGTCAAGAAACAGCTTCCCCCAAGTGAGGCTTTCATTATCGCTTTGACAAAGGAGTTTAAGGACCTTTCTCGAGAATTGGGCAAGACAAATACTTTCGATTACCAACTTAGGATGGATATTCTGAAGGAGGTAATGAAGGACGATTATTTCTGGTGTGCATATTTAGGAGAAAGCCTCAAATCCGTAGACATTGAGGCTTCTTTCAAAGATAAATCTAAAGTTCTCTTCTTTGGATCAAATCAGGATAAGATGGAATTTTCTATTCCACTGTCATATTTCACATTCGTTTCAGATGATTTCACGACCATGGAGCTTCATATTATCAACGAGAGAGCTGATATTGATTTGATTATTCCTTATGCAGGTGAAGATGCTAATGGATGGAATTATGAGATTGTAAGACCAAAGAGTGAAATCCCTGATATGGATAATACTGTTTGTAGAATTACTATTATTTCCGATAAACCGATGATTAACCTGAAAAAGGGAGATGATATTCCAGTTCTCTCTTTGTATTTCAAGGGTGCAAACAATCAGCTTGACAGAACCAGTCCTCTGGCTTTCGGTTCTGATAGTATTGATGCTCTGAAAAAAGGGTTTATTAGTTTTAAGTGACAAAGCGATTACTTATTGTTTCTTTAATTTTATTCCTTTCATCTCCGATATTTGCCCTGCTCGAAGTGCATTTCGTTAATGTTGGGCAAGGAGATGCAGCTTTGATTAACTGTGATGGTCATTGGGGAATAATAGATGGGGCAGATACAAAAGGTGCCCAAATGTTATTCTCATACATTAATGACGTTTGCAAAGTACCCAGTTTTGATTTGGTAGTTCTCTCCCATTCTGATAAGGATCATGTTGGTGGTATGAGGGGGGCAATACAAGATAAGTTAACTAATAATTCTATTGTGTGGTTTGATGAAGATCCTTCAAATACAAGCAGGTGGTTTACTTCTTTCAAAGAATATGTCAATTCTTGTAAATGTAAGGAAACAAAGAAGCCGGATTTGGGCCAACCGTATCAGCTTGGAGGCTGCCTAATAACTGTTATAGGCCCGACATCAGATTTTGGTGATAGAAATAATAACAGCATAATAATCCGAATAGATTACAAGGGTAAGTCTTTTATTTTTATGGGTGATGCGGAATGGAAAGCCCAGAATGGTCTCATAAATGAATATGTGACAGCAAATGCTGATCTTGGGTTTTTTAATTATTCACCTATGCTTAATTGCGATGTTTTAAAAGTTGCCCATCATGGAGGAAGTATTGATGAGGGAACAGAAACAACTGTTTCTTATACACTTCTCAGGTCAATGCACCCCAAATTTGCAGTTATAAGCGTTGGGATAGAAAACAGATACTCTCACCCGCATCCAAATACTTTAAGTAGACTAATCCAAAGTGAATGTAACATCTTTAGAACTGACTGTCATGGTACTATAGTCTTTGCCGTTAATGATTCAGGGATTCTCTCTTTGAAGACAGAGAAACAAAATGGTAACCCTTGGATGGATGAAAGCCTGCTTCCTTCAGTCAAGAGGAATAACACTAACTAGTGTTTTTTCGAATGAGAATACAAGATTCTCCAGCCTTCTATTCGTATTTTTGATTATCCATTCAGCGAAAGATCCTGCCGGAAGACCCAAAAAAGAATCTAACCAGACCGGCAAAGGAAGCTGAAAGACCAATCAGGAAGAGCACGCCCATTGCAGTTTCCGCAATGAACTGGATTCTGCAGATTTCCTCTGCAGATGTACCTTTACTAGCTGTTAATTTATTGAACGTTACTCGGAGTTCGAGATATGTATAGTCTTGTATTTTATTCCTCTCATTACTCATATTCTTTTTCAATGGAAAGTAATCCAAAAGTAATCCAAAACAAGAAAAAGCCGATAACTAATTATCGGTTTTATAATGAATTAGCTTGAAAATGCAATCATTCCCACTCGATCGTTGCAGGCGGTTTTGAGGTTATGTCGTAGACGATGCGGTTCACGTGGGGCACTTCGTTTACGATGCGGTGGGAGACTTTCTCCAATACATCGTATGGGATGCGTGAGAAGGTCGCAGTCATGAAGTCGTTTGTGTCCACGCAGCGCAGGGCTATTGTGTAGTCGTAGGTTCTTCCGTCTCCCATGACCCCAACGCTTCTTATGTTGGTGAGAACCGCAAAGTATTGGCTCTTGGGAACGGAACATTCACCATGGATACAAGCTTTTTCAAGTTCGCTTCTGAATATCCAATCGGCTTCGCGCAGGATGGAAAGCTTCTCTTCTGTGATGTCGCCAATGACCCTTATTGCGAGTCCAGGTCCTGGGAATGGCTGTCTGTCCACAAGCGAAGAGGGAAGTCCAAGTTCTCGTCCAAGAGTCCTCACTTCGTCTTTGAACAATAGGCGCAGCGGCTCGACTATACCTTTGAAGCCTATGTCCTCAGGCAGTCCTCCTACGTTGTGGTGACTCTTGATGACGCTTGCATTTCCAAGGCCTGATTCAATGACATCGGGGTAGATTGTGCCTTGTACAAGATATTCCAAGCTGTCGTTTTCGCCTGCCAGTCTACGAGCTTCCTCCTCGAAGACCCTTATGAACTCCTCTCCAATGATCTTGCGCTTTCGTTCCGGTTCAGTGACACCGGCGAGCCTGCCAAGGAAACGCCTACGGGCATCCACACGCACGAAATTGATTGGGTACTTGGAGAAGACTTCCTCCACTTGGTTTGCCTCGTCCTTGCGAAGAAGACCATGGTCCACGAAGACGCAGGTGAGGTTCCTTCCAATGGCTTTTGACATGAGCGCTGCAGCAACGGAGCTGTCCACTCCACCGGAAAGGGCCAGAAGCGCCTTGGACTGGCCTATCTTCTCCCTCAGTTCACAGACCGATGTTTCCAGAAAGTCCGTCATCTTCCAATTTTGACGGGCTCTTGCAATATCCAGAACGAAGGCTTTGAGAATATCAAATCCATGCTGTGTATGGTTCACTTCTGGGTGAAACTGTACGGCAT
>SAMEA104315420__coassemble_564_pt1 | contig 22507 bp, 15 predicted proteins | sample SAMEA104315420__metabat2_high_PE_020 | metagenome-assembled genome bin SAMEA104315420 (sample SAMEA104315420) | gut metagenome | biome: Monkey gut; feature: monkey-associated habitat; material: faeces | place: China | collected 2013 | reverse complement strand
CAACGGCTCCTATCAGGGAGCCGTCCACAAGGACATCGGCCTTGAAGGGGGCGTTGCCCTTTCCGTCGATGACGATGGCGTTTCTGAAGAGCGTCATGCTAGGTCCGTGCCACCGCGTCCAATATCATGGCCACGAGGGTCTGGCTGTTGCCGCGTATCTTCGTGGAGGCGAGGGCTGCCTTGAGCTCAGGGATCTTCGTCTCGCCAAAGAGCGCAGGTGGAAGCTTTGCCTTGTACATTTCGTTTGCAAGCAGGATGAAGGCAATGAGGGTGCTGCCTTCTTCGAACGGTGTTATCCTAAGGATCTCTGAGAAAAGGAACGCAGCTCTTGCCACGGGGTGCAGTACGGACCAGGGACCCGAGTATTGTTCCAGCATGGCCTCAGTCTCCTGCGACTGCGGACCTCCAAGCTTGTAGTAGCCTGCGCTTCTTTCGTTGATGGAGCTCATGAGCCGTCTATGGATGTCAAGGAGCTTCTTCTCGTTGAGGTCGAACGGTATGGATGAGATTATGGAGCCTGCGTTGAGAGCCATGACCTGCTGCCTAAGGGTAAGGGATGCCTGGTTCTGAAGGTTCAGGACTCCTTCGATGGTCTGCAGATCGGTATCGTCTCCGTCGTATGTCATGGCTTCGAGTATGAGCTGGGCCTTTTGTCTGTTGTCCAAAGGCGTGACCATGAGGCTTGAGCGTATGGAGTCCGCCTTGCTGTAGTCCTGGATGCCCGTTCTAAGGCTTCTGTTCTTCATATATCTGAGGGTCCTTCCATCGGCTGGCTTCTGGGTGCCTACTGGAATGCTCCAGACCCAGTCTCCGCAACGGGCCGCACCTTCTATCTTGCCCTCTGCGCACAGAGACCTTACGCGTCTTTCGCTTATGCCCCATTTGCGGGCCGCTTCCTTCGTGCTTATGTATTCCATGGGAGAACCTCCGTCGCTGCGTCATCCAGTGGCCTTATGGCCGCCACCCGCCTAGGATATTCGGATGGAATTGCAAGTGCCGTTTTACGTGGTTTTTACTCTGTATAGGGGATGCTTTTTCAAAGCTGTGCAACAAATTGCAACATCTTTTGCGTTTTTTGGACTCTTTATGTAAAAAAAAATTTACTTTTTCCTTTCAAATACATCGTTTGTGTGCGACAATTACTAGTAGCATTTTTTCTAGGAGGAGAAAAACATGAAAAAAGCTCTTATCGCTATGCTTCTTGTCCTCGCAATTGCATTCCCAATGTTCGCACAGGGTGCAGTCGAAGAGGATAACTCACCAATCACACTCGAATTCTGGACACACGAGGATGCCGCAAGAGCAGAACTTGAAGACAAGTGGATCAAGGAATTCCAGGAGATCCATCCAAACGTAACAGTCAATGTCACAAGACAGAGCGCTGAAAAGCTCCGTGAGCTTGTCCAGACGGCTTTCGCTTCCGGAGAGGGTCCATCATTTTTCAACCTCCCTATCGAGAACGAGTATCAGTACATCGAAGCCGGCCGCGTAGCTCCATGTGACTACAAGACCCTTGGATTCAAGGATGCAGCAGACCTTCTCGACCACTATCAGGATGGCATGATCGATGCAGTCGTCTATGACGGTGATGTCTATGGTCTTCCTCTTGAGCTGACCAACTGGTCCATCTTCATCAACAAGAACGTCTTCCGTGCAGCTGGCCTCGATGCAGAGACCGACTATCCAAAGACATGGGAAGACATGGTCGAAGTCTCCAGCAAGATCGTTCTCCGCGATGGCGACATCATCACAAGACGTGGTTTCGACTTCAGATACTCCTACGAGCTTACATACTTCGTTCCAATGGTCGAGCAGCTTGGTGGCGAGCTCAACGAGAAGGAAGGATGTGTCAACAAGGACGCTTGGGTGAAGGCTCTTACTTTCATGCAGAACTGGGGACCTCAGGGACTCAACCTTGGAAACTCTTCCCTCACAGCTGCCAGAAAGCTCTTCAACAAGAACAACGGTGACATTGCAATGGCCAACACAGGTCTCTACCAGGAGTCCAGAATCCTTACCGACAACCCAGACTTCTACAACAGCGGCGAGTGGATGGTCGTTCCTTATCCAGTATTCGAGGATGCTGTCAAGAACGTTGCAGGTTGCTACTATGGACACTTCTACATGGTCAACGCAGACAAGTCTGAGCGCGAGCAGAAGATGGCTTGGGAACTCATCAAGTACTTCCTCCTCACAGAGGGACACGCTGAAGAGTACCTCACCAACGTTGGTCTCATCCAGCCTCTCAAGACTCTCATGAACGGCGAGACATACCAGAGCATGCCTTACTCTGATGTCTTCAGCGGTGACTTCGCAAGATCCCACATCGTCTACTACGGAAAGGGAGCTGCAGAGATCCAGTCGGCAATTGGAAGCGCAGTCAAGTCAGTCATGCTCCAGGGCACAGACCCAGCTGCAGCATACGATGCTCTCCAGAAGAACGTTCTCGAGATTCTCGCAGACTGATTGTCATTCAATTAGGCGTTTTTCATGCAGTGGACCACTTTGCTGGTCCACTGCTTTTAGATTTAGAAAGGTCATGCTTTTATGAAAAAGAAACTAACTCCATACAGCATAGAGAAGAAACAGGCACGCTGGGGATTTCTGTTCACCGTTCCATGTCTTGTATTCTTTGCTGTATTCAGCTTCTATCCAATAATCAGTGCGTTTTTAACCAGCCTTACGAACCGCGATGCAATAAGAAGGACCTATGATTTCATAGGCTTTCAGAACTACACATACCTGTTCACTCAGAGCAACGGAGGATTCTCCCTTCTCAATTCCCTGAAGGCTACAGCCATATTCACCGTTGGTACATTCGTCCCAATGGTTGTTGTATCACTTATCCTTGCAGTACTTATCATGCAACTTCGCAAACCTGGGCATTCCAAGATGTTCGAGCTTGCTTACTATACTCCTGCAGTCCTTTCCTCTGTCGTAGCTGCTACGATATGGATGATCCTGTTCCAGCCTACAGGTCTTTTCAACCAGATCTCCAACTTCGTTATGCATACGTCAGGCAAGGACTACCAGTGGCTCACCAACAATTCGATGCTCAGGGCTTCCACAATCATAGTGTATTTCTGGAAGTACATTGGATACTTCACCATCCTGTTCATCACAGGTCTTGCATCGATCCCTCCAACGATCTACGAGGCCGCCATCGTGGATGGCTCCTCCCGTTGGCATACCTTCTGGAAGATAACGCTTCCTCTTCTCAAGCCAACCGTAGTGCTTGTTTCAATCATGGCCATGCTCCAGTGCCTCAAGACGTTCAGCACCCAGTACATGTTCGTACAGGGAGGAACGGCAAGAGAGCCTATAGACGTCATTACCATGAACATCTACTACACAGGCGTCGTGAACAGGCGTCTTGGACGTTCTAGTGCAATGTCCATAATCCTGTTCCTCATCATGCTTTGCTTCACCTATCTGCAGTTCTCCACTCAGAAGGGTGGTGACGACGTCGAGTATTGATGGAGGTGTAGCATGAACAACAACAAATTCGTTGGAAAGGTAGGCGTTGGAGAGATCCTTACATACGTGGTTCTCATCCTCGTGCTCGTCTTCACCGTAATGCCGCTTCTCTTCATGGTCACAGCGGCCTTCATGGATGCAAAGCAGATCATGGCCATGCCTTACTCCTGGATTCCAAGCAAGGAGTACTTCACGACAGAGAGCAGGACGTTCTTCACCAACTTCCAGAAGGCCATCGTTGGAAACCACAACGACCACATCTTCTTCAGGAATCTGTGGAACTCCCTCATAGTTGCATTCACATGTGCGTTGACCACGGTCCTTTTGGCTTCCCTGTGCGGCTATGGACTTGCAAAGTTCAACTTCAAGGGAAAGACCGTCGTATTCATGGCAATCATGAGCACCATGATGATTCCTTTCGAGGCCATCATGATTCCGTTGTACCTTGTCGCTTCAAAGCTCAAGATAATCAACACAATTCCGGGCCTCATAATCCCGTTCCTTGTAAGTGCCTTTGGTGTGTTCCAGATGAGGCAGTACCTCATAACGTTCCCAAGCGAATACCTGGACGCCGCCAGAGTGGACGGCCTTACGGAATTTGGAATCTATGCAAGGATAGTCCTTCCAAACTCCACACCTGTCATAGCAACGCTTGGAATCCTGTCCTTCAGGAACCAGTGGGACAACCTCCTTTGGCCTCTTCTTTGTTCACAGGCCGAGAAGATGAAGACCATTCCTTTGTATATCTCCAAGTTCGCAGAGGAGAAGCAGACTGACGAAGGAGCCCTCATGGCCTGCGCCTTGCTGGCTTCCATTCCAATGTTCATCCTGTTCTTCTCACTTTCCAAGTACTTCCTTGGGGGTGCAGCGGTATACGAATCAAGAAAAGGTTGATTTCTTTGTATGGCAAAACTATATGTCTTTGATTTGGGAGGCGTTGTCCTGAAGAACATCGACTTCCGCGATAGAATGATCGAACTCCTTGGTGTTGACGCCAAGGAGTTCCTTGTAGAATACAGGCACTACGACTTCCCAATCATGGATGGGAACTACAGCATCCATGACTTCTACAGGCATTTGGAACACGTCTTTGGCATAAAGGTTCCAGGAGATCCGTTCAAGGACCTCTTCCACCCTGTGGAGAACGCCCCAATGGTGGATCTGATAAAGGCCCTCAGAGCCCGTGGAAGCCGTGTTGTCTGCGCCACGAACAACTGCACACCTCATTGGAACATAATCCAGGAGAAGGGGTGGGACAAGCTCTTCGATGCCTGCTATGTATCCCATCTCATTGGTCTTACCAAGCCTTCCAAGGCTTTCTTCAGCTATGTGCTGTCGCACGAAGGAGTAGAGGGCAGGGACGCTGTGTTCCTCGACGACTACGAAGAGAACATACTTGGGGCAAAGGCTTTGGGCATAAACGCCCTGTGGTACGATACGGAGCTCTTGGACAAGGATCTTATGACGGTCCTTGATATGTAACTGAGACCGTTTTCGTGGTTTCTCGAAAATGGCAGACTTGTTTGGTCCGTTTATCGGACTACGAACCTCTCCAAAGCCTCGGCGACTGCACTGTTGTTGCAGTCGTTTTCCGTTACATAGCGGGCCACTGCCTTTATGTCGTCCGGTGCGTTTCTCACCGTTACCGGAACCCCTACGATCTTGAGCATATCTATGTCGTTGTAATAGTCTCCAATGGCAAGTACATTGCTCCTTTCTATGCCATAGTGGCGGCACAGGGCATCGACGGCGGTTCCCTTGTTCACTCCTTTTGGAACTATTTCAAGATACATCGGTGATGAAAGGAAGCAGTCAACTTCATTGGAATACCTTTCAAGGATGGCGTCACTGAGCCGCTTCACCTTGTCTGTGTCGCTATGGACTCCAAGAAGTTTGTTTGGATTGATGCGACCGAACAGACCCGTGAGATCCTCGATGACTCCAATGGTGTCAGTGGCATCGGCCTCGGACTTGATCCAGTCGGGATGACCGGGGTCTATGTACCAGTCGTTGTGATGGTATGCAAAGCAAAGACAGCCCATGGCCTTTATAAGGTCGTTTATCTTGGTGGCAAGCCTTCCGTCCACGACGTTCTCCTCAATTATCGTTCCGTCCCAATCCTCTATGAGGCATCCTCCAAGGGATGGCACGACACCCGTTATCCCAATTTCATCCATGTATCGTCTGACGGATGGCGCAATGCGGCCCGATATTATCGCAAAGTTCATCCCTTCCTCCAGAACGGCCTTTCTAATGGCCTCCCTGTTCTTTGGAGAGAGTTTCTTGTAGTCGTCCACGAGGGTGCTGTCAACATCGCTGCATATCAGTTTCGTCTTCATTGCGTTGTTCTTGCCGTTGTCCATATCGTGCATTCCGTCCATAAAGTTGCTCCACAAATGAAAGACTTTTAATGTATGATTGTCAAGAAGAGGTTTTGATGGAGGTTTCGTTTTGAAGAGGTTCCTTAAAGTCCTGCTAGGCGTTTTGGCGTTCGTTTTGTTGGTTGTTCTCGTCTATGTGGCGTATGTACTCATAGACTACCACAGGTTGGAGGACAATCTTGTCCTTTCCGTGGAGAATCCGCTTTTGGATTCCAGGCCTGTACCTGTTGGCGAAGAGCAAGGCATCCTTTCCTGGAACATAGGCTTTGGTGCATACGAGGACGACTATGACTTCTTCATGGACGGAGGCAGACAATCCTGGGCCAAGAGCAAGGAAGCCCTAACGGCCAACATGACAAGGATAGGGGCTTTTCTGGAGGCTTTGGATGCTCCGTTCAATCTCATACAGGAAGTGGACTTCGATGCGACAAGGACCTATCATGTTGACGAAAGAACGTACATGGTCGATGCCCTTGAGGGCCAGAACCATGTGTTCGCCCAGAACTACGATTCACCGTTCCTTTTCTACCCGTTCTATCAGCCGCATGGAAAGTCCAAAGCTGGAATCATGACGTTCTCGTCCTATTCCATAACTAGTGCCGTGAGACGCAGTCTGCCAATAGAGGACTCTCTCATGAAGCTTGTGGATTTGGACAGGTGCTACAGCGCATCGCGCATCCTAACTGACAACGGAAGGGAGCTTGTGCTGTACAACCTTCACCTGTCTGCATATACATCTGATGGCACGATTGCCATAGAGCAGCTTGAAATGCTTCTTGCAGACATGCAGACGGAGTACGAGAAGGGCAACTACTGCATTGGAGGCGGAGATTTCAACAAGGATGTCGTAGGGCGTGGAGTTGAGGCCTTTGGCATAGAAAGGACTGAATTCTCATGGGCCCAACCAATCCCAGAAGGGGTGTTCGAGTCCAATGAAATGCACCTGGTTGCACCATACGACGAGTCAAATCCCATTGCAAGCTGCCGTAATCCAAACGAAGCCTATTGGGAAGGCCAATACCAGATAACTGTGGATGGTTTCCTCGTAAGTCCAAATGTGACCGTTGTAGAGAGCCATGTGGAGGACGCCCGTTTCGAGTGCTCAGATCACAACCCTGTGTATATGACGTTCATACTTGAGCCTTGAATGTGGATTTTTGTGTGTTTGCGACCGTTTGGGACATTGTTCTGTTGAAAAAAGCCCTGCAAGTGGATAAATGATTTGTTATGAAGCTGATATACATTGTGGAAGACCATAGCGTGATAAGGGAGGGAGTCCGGAGATACCTTGAGCTTGCAGGCTACAAGGCCATGTCCTTTCCAAACCTGGCCTCTGCTCGGGAGGCTTTCAGAATCACGAAGGCGGACCTTTTGATTCAGGATGTGATGCTCCCTGACGGGGATGGCTTTGAATTCGTAAAGGAACTTCGCAGCACATGCGATGTCCCAGTCATCTTCATGACCGCAAGGATTGCCGAGGAGGACCGCATACACGGCTTTGAACTTGGCGCAGACGACTACATAACAAAGCCGTTCTCTCCAAAGGAGCTGGTGCTTAGAGTCCAAGCGATATTCAGACGCATAGACGGCGCTGCAGTCGAAGGTGGTGCATCAGGTGGTGCCGTCGCCAGTCCGCGGTTCTTCAAGGCCGGTCCGTCGTCGATGCTTTTCAGCGAAGCAGAGCACCGCATAGAAGTGGATGGCGCTCCAATGTCCTTGACTGCAGCCGAGTGGCGCATCCTCACGCTTCTGATAGAGAACTCCAATAGGGTCATCCCTAGGTCCGAGATGCTCCAGAAATGCTTCGACTATTCATCGGAGGCTTACGAAAGGATTGTTGACACCCACATAAAGAACCTTAGGGCCAAGCTTGGCGATGCGCCTTGGATAGAGACGGTAAGGGGCTATGGCTACAGGTTCATAGGCTATGCATCTGATATGGAACTGTCAGGTTCTGACGATACGCGAGTTGAAAACGCACACGCAAAGGGAAAAGAGGTCAGATGAAAAAGGCCTTCTTCAAATACTTCATAAGCATATTCTCCATAACGGTCGTGACGCTCCTTCTGCAAAGCGTCATCCTCGTCGTGCAGTATTCGCATAGCCAAACCAAGTGGAAGACTGGCGTCTACAATGATTTTGTGGATGCCTTGGAAGAGAGCATAGAAAGCGGCCGCTTCAAGGATTTTGGTCTTGGAAGCCTTAGGCTCATAATGTCGTCTCTGGATGACAACAGGGTATCCGGCTACGTGGTCAGGGACACCAATGGCAGTACGATGTTCACCTTTGGGAAGACATCTGAAGGCAGAATGCTTGCAGCCATTCTTCCAGCCGACCAAAAGACATCTGCCGCTGCAGCATCGGACGGAAAACTCATGTCCACCGATTCACGCAACACGGTGAGGCTCAACGTCGTGTTCTCCGAGGATTCCTTGGAAAGCGTGGAAGGATCGGATGCCTTTGTCCTATCCAGCGATGCAGACAGCTTCATGGTAGTGGAAAGAAAATCCCCGTACAGCAAGTACCAGACATATCTTGTCCTTCCAACTGCAATAAACGCCGATGACATAGTTGGCTCCATAACCTTGGCGTTCGAAGGGGAGGACCTTTTCATAATAGACCTGTTGACATATTCACCAAGGACCTATGCCTATTCCAAGGACGTCTTCGACTCCTGTCTCAGGGGTGTATTGGTGTCCGTTCCAGTGTGCCTTGTGATAGCACTGATCGCGGCATGGATCATAAGCTCCCGCAACATAAAGTTCATAGATGGTGTACGTACTGCATTGAAGAAGCTTGCAAGGGGTGAAAGTGATGTAAAGATGAAGCGCAGCCGCAACAGTGAGCTTGATGAGATTTCGACAGCCATAGAGGATTTGGACAAGGAGCTTCAGAAGAATGCCATGAGCCGTAGGGCTTGGCTTAGCAGCATCTCCCATGACCTGAACACTCCTGCAAGTGCAATAAAGATGATGGTTGACGGCATGGGCGACGGAGTGTTTCCTCTTGATGAAACCTCTGTCGCAGAGCTTAGGAAGGAATCCGATACGCTCAACGAGCGCATAGGGAAGGTCATAGACTTCTCTTCCATGCAGGCTGATTCTACGCCTGTCATAGACGAGGTTCCGGTGGCTGTGCTTGAGAACTGCATTGTGAACAGCCTTCCGTTCCTGAAGGACGGATCAAGACATATAGTGTTCGAACCTGTTTCAGACAATGTCAGATGCGATGTGGTACTCATGACACGAGCCTGCATGGAGCTCATAAAGAATGCATTCGAATACGGAGAGGGCGATGGTCCTGTCGTTCTCCGTGCAGGTGAAGACTCCCGTGGATGCTTTGTATGCGTTGAGAACAATGGCTCGATTCCAAAGGACATCGAGGATGGAAGCTTCCTTGAACCTTGGATAAGGGGTGATTGGTCCAGAACCAGCGGAGGCTCAGGCCTTGGCCTTCCAATCGTATGCACCGTAGCCAGGCTCCATGGAGGAGCCGTGACTTTGGAGAACGTGGAAGGCGGTACTGTAAGGGCTACGATCCGCTGGTAGCACCAGCTGGTCTGCCTCGGGTTCGACTGGAGACGCACTCAGGCCTTGAATCTCTTGAGGCTCAAGGCATTGAGTACGACGGACAGGCTTGAGAGACTCATGCACAGCGCAGCTATCATTGGATCCAACGTTGGTCCTCCAAACAGTGTGAGCAGTCCCGCCGCAACTGGAATCCCAAGTGTGTTGTAGAAGAATGCCCAGAACAGGCTGTGCTTTATGTTTTTTATGGTAGCTCTACTAAGACGTATCGCAGTGGGAACAGAGTTTAGGTTGCTGTTCATTATGACGACATCCGCAACCTGCATTGCAGCGTCTGTTCCACAGCCCATTGCAATGCCTATGCCTGCTTTTTCAAGGGCAGGAGCGTCGTTTATGCCATCGCCCACCATTATGCTGTCCTTGTTTCTCTCTATGAACGAGAGCTTGTCCTGAGGCATGAGCGATGCATGGAAGCCGTCAAGACCCGCCTGCTTGGCTATGGCCGCGGCGGTCTTCTGGTTGTCTCCTGTAAGCATTGTTGATTCAAGCCCAAGCTCCCTAAGCTTTGCCACGGCTTCCTTGGCTTCAGGTCTCAAGGAGTCCTCTATCATGACAAGCCCTTTGTACTGGCCGTTCAGAGCTACGTATATCTGGGCCTGCGAGTCTTCCTTTGGCATCTCTATGCCGTTGTCCTCCATGAGGGCTCTGTTGCCTGCAAGGATCACTCCTTCTGGAACGGCCGCTCTTATGCCTTTTCCAACTATCGCCTCAAAGGAGGCGCCATTGGCGGAGTCCGAATCTCCAAGCTTTTCGATCGTGCAGCTTTCGTTGCATTCGTCGTCTCCGTTTCCATTACCGCCTTCTACGGCGTTCTTCGAGGCTTCGTCCTCGTATGCTTCCAGAATGGCCTTTGCGTAGGGGTGTTCTGATCTGCGTTCTGCAAGGGCGGCTAAGCGGAGCGTGCCAAAATCGGTATAGAAGGAGACTTTGGGCTTTCCCTGTGTCAAAGTCCCCGTTTTGTCGAACATTACGGTCTTCATGTTGGATAGCTGTTCGAGGGCCTGTGCGCTGCGGAACAGTATTCCAAGTGAGGCGGCCTTGCCGGTTGAGACCATTATTGCAATTGGCGTGGCAAGTCCAAGCGAGCATGGGCAGGCTATGACGAGCACGCTTACGGCGCACCTAAGGGCGAACGAGATGTCGCGTCCTGCAAGCAGCCATGCAACGAGGGTGACGAGCGATATCGACATTACGATTGGCACGAACACACCCGACACCTTGTCCGCAAGCCTTGCTATTGGAGCCTTGGACGCTTGGGCCTGCTTGACCATTTCTATGATGGAGGAGAGCACTGTGTCCTTTCCAATCTTCTGCGTTTTGAATATGAACGAGCCGTTTGTGTTTATCGTGGCGCCCCAGACCTGAGAGCCTACTGTCTTGGATACAGGTAGGCTTTCGCCTGTGAGCATGCTCTCATCGACGTCGCTTGCGCCTTCCATTACGATTCCGTCTGCGGCAATCTTCTCGCCAGGGTGCACGAGTATGAGGTCTCCCACGGCTATATCCTTGGCGTCTATCTCAACGTTCCTGCCGTCCTTGACCAGCGTTGCTTTTGCAGGTGCCAGGTTCATAAGGCTTCGTATCGAGTCGCCGGCTTTTCTCCTTGACCTGAGCTCTATGTGCTTTCCCACCATCACCAGCGTGATTATCATTGCCACGCCTTCGAAGTATAGGTGAGGGTGCTCCATTGCCATGCCCGCCATCTCCATGGCTTCCATCGTGTGGCCCATTGCTGCATGCTGGGCTGCAAGCTGGGATGTCTGGACATTGGCCGCAGTTGTCTGGATGAGGTTCACGAGGCTGTAGACGAAGCTTGCTGTCGCACCTGTGGCCACCAGACTGTCCATGTTGGGCTGCAGCTTGAACAGGTTGAAGAACCCCTTGGTGAAGAACGTGTAGCCTGCAATCATCACCGGTATGCATAGGGCCATCTGAATCCAGCCCGATGTCATTGGCATTGACGGCACCACCATGGGCCCCATGCACAATATGAAGAGCGGAACCGTGAATGCAATGCAGGTGTAGAGCCTTATTAGGTGCATCCTCTCGCTTTTCTTCTCCTGCTTGGATTCCTCGTCGCTCATGCCTCCTTGGCTGTCGTCCTGCGGTGGAAGAAGCTGGAAGCCCGCTTTCTTCACTATGCTCTGAAGTTCCTCGAAGGAAACCTTATCTTCGTCGTATACTATGGTGGCTTCCTCTGCGGCAAGGCTCACCTGGGCGCTTTCCACGCCCTCCTTTCTTGAAAGTATCCTTTCCACGGATGCGCTGCACGCTGCACAGCTCATTCCCTTGACTCTGCAAATGACTTTCTTCATGTGTTAGATTATACTAACTGGCCATTTCCACGGCAAGTGTTGTATTAAACGAGCAAGCTTTGTATGATTGCTGTCATGTGGGTTGAGCCACGATTTTGTTTGGCTGGCATCGTCGATGTCCTAGCAAAGGAGAGTTAGATGGATTTCAAAAGAGTTCTTACTATTCAAGACATTTCATGTGTAGGGCAGTGCTCGCTCACAGTTGCACTTCCAATACTCTCCGCCTGTGGGCTTGAGACGGCAATTCTCCCTTCAGCAGTTCTTTCTACGCATACTGGAGGTTTTACCGGCTACACATTCCGCGACCTCACGGACGATATGCCTGCAATCGCCGCCCATTGGGAGAAGGAGGGCATTGGCTTCGATGCCGTCTACACCGGCTATCTTGGAAGTTCTAAGCAGATTTCATACGTCATGGGCATCATGTCATCATCTCTCATGAATGCTGGTGCATTGAAGATCGTTGACCCTGCCATGGCTGACAACGGTTCCCTCTATTACGGCTTCAACAACGCTTTCGTCAAGGAGATGAAGAAGCTTTGCTCTGTTGCTGACTTCGTCCTTCCAAACATAACGGAAGCCTGCTTCCTGACAGACTACGAGTACAAGGAAGTCTATCACGAAGCCTACATAAAGGGTCTTCTTGGAGAGCTTTCTTCCTTCTGCAAGGGCACCATCGTTCTCACCGGTGTGAGCTATGACAGTTCCTCCACTGGTGTCGTCGTCTACCATGACGGCAGGATGGACTACTACCGCCACGTCAAAATAGAGGGCGGATGCCATGGAACAGGAGACATCTACGCCTCTGCATTCGTTGGTGCTCTCATGAACGGCCACGATGCGGTTGCATCCGCCAAGATAGCTGCTGACTACACCGTCAAGTGCATAGAGGTCACCCAGAGCGACAAGGACCACTGGTATGGAGCCCGATTCGAACCGGTGCTTGGCTCCCTCATCTCCGCTGTAAGATAATTCTTGGGCTTTGCACGCATTGTTGCGTCAGTTCAGAAACAGCTGTACAGAGAAATACTTCTGATATGTGAATGTTTCTTGCAAGAACGAGAAGGAAACCTCTCTTATGTGCGTTTGACTGTTTTTTGCTATTTAAGAGAAGCAAAACTCTTTTTCTTGTGTTATACTCCTTCTGTTGCTTTGTAGTATCCAATGTTTCGGGTTCTTTTTTTACAGCCTATCTAATGATTGTGAGCTGAGTAGCGAAACATGAAGGTGGGGAAGTTATGGAATTTAAACCCAATGAACAGCAGCGGCAAGTGATAGAAGAGACAGAGAGTCCTCTGTTAGTAATTGCGGGACCGGGTGCTGGAAAAACCAAGACGCTTGTTGACAGGGTAATTCATCTTATTGTTGATAAGCACATTGATGCTTCAAATATCATGCTGGCAACTTTTACTGAAAAAGCTGCGAAGGAACTTGTTACACGCATTTCCAATAATGCTCAGGATCTTGGAGTTTCCATAAATATGAGCGATATGTATATCGGAACGCTGCATTCTATCTTTTTTAGGATGCTTGAAGAATATCGTCAACATATTAACTTAAAGCGAAATTACAGAATCATTGATGAATTTGAGCAAAGATACCTCATTTTTAGAAAAGAAAAGGCTTTTTCTTCTATTCAGAATATTTCCTCTCTTACAAAGCAATATGGTTGGCGTTTTGCTGAAGACATAAGTACTTGCGTGAACAAAGTTGCGGAGGAAAATCTTGATTTAGGAAAGCTTTCGAGTTGTACAACTAGTCCGCTTCTTCCAATTCTTTCTGATGTCACGAAAGTCTATCGTGAACTTCTTGAAGCTGAGAATGTTCTAGATTTCTCTTTAATTCAATCCTATATGTGGAGAATGCTTGAAGACGATTATGTTTTGAACTCTCTTAGAAATAAAATCCAATACATAATGGTGGATGAGTATCAGGATACGAATCGCATTCAGGAAGCAATTCTTTTAAAACTTGCCTTTCCTAAAAACAAAATTTGCGTTGTAGGTGATGATGACCAAGCTATTTACAGATTCAGAGGAGCAACTGTTGAAAACATATTGCGCTTCCAAGAGAATTTTAAAGTTGGCGAATGTAAAAGAGTAGAGCTTATTAACAACTACCGCTCGCATCCCGATATTATTGGATTTTATAACAAGTGGATGACTACTCCTTACAAGGGTAAGAAGGAAAGTGGTTCTTGGAATGGAGAGAATGGGGAAAGATTTCGTTACAATAAGATTATTCGGAATGTAGGAAAACAAAACCGAGAGAATTCGAAATATCCAGGTGTCGTAAAAGTCACAGGGGAAACGATTGAATCTTGGTTCGGAGAGATTTATGGTTTTATAACTTTTCTACGAAATTCTGGAAAGATTTCAGACTTGAATCAGGTAACTTTTTTATGCAAGTCAGTGAAGAATCCCAAAATTGTAGGACTGGCTAATTATTTAGAAAAAAAAGGGATTCCTGTCTTCTCTCCTCGTTCGGACATGTTTTTTGACAGAAGGGAAATTAAACTCATTGTTGGCGTTTTTGTTTTCTTGTTTCCAAATCTTATAAACAATTATTTAAAAAACAACTCTACAGATAACGAAAAACCTATTTGGAGGTATTATGAAGAATGTGCAAAGTTTTTTGGCGATGAACTACGTAAAGAGCAAGAGAAGAATAAGAGTTTACTTATTTGGGCTGTCTCAAAAGCCAAAGAGCTTTCATCCTTAAGAGAGAACACTAACTATACTTTTGCTGATCTTTTTTATGAAGTATTACAATTCCCTCTGTTCTCTGAAATGGTAAATGTAAATCTGGATAGTGGGGTTCAAGATTTGAGGCCTATCTACAATCTCGCATTGTTCAGTCGGCTTATTGCAAAATTTGAGTTTTTGACAGGAATCATTGTTTTAAGACCTGACTACATAAAAAAAGACTTGAGGAATTTTTTCAACTACTATCTTAATTTTCTATGGGATGGTGGACTTGGAGAATATGAAGATTTTGATATGATAACTCCAAGTGGATGTATTAGCTTCATGACAATTCATCAGTCTAAAGGATTGGAATTTCCTATAACCTGTGTTGATTCTTTGGATAATGTACCACGTAAAGAGTTTGACCAGATAGATGAAGATATTGCGAACATCTATTATGAAAAAGTGCCTTGGGAGCCTCTTGAAAGGACTAAATATTTTGATTTTTGGCGTCTGTATTACACAGCTTTCAGTAGGGCAAAGAATCTTCTTGTTTTAACGTGCGTTGAAAATACTACAACAAGAGAAAAAGGGGAAAGAAAGTCCCCTTCTAAATACTTTGGTAAAATTCTTTTTGAAGTAAACGACTGGACTCTCTTGCAAAAAGGCTATCCCTGTTTTGTTCTTGATAAAGTTGAGAAAACAAACATCAAACATGAGTATTCTTTTACAAGTCATATTCTTTTGTATGAAAATTGCCCTATACAGTATAAATTCTTTAGAGAACTGGAGTTTACTCCTGTTCGAACGAACGGTGTAATGTTTGGTACTTTGGTACACCAGACTATTGAAGATGTACACAGGGTTGTTCTTGAAGGTCATCCAGAACAGGTTACTGAAGAGAATATGTATCACTGGATGAGAGAAAATTATGGTCAACTTACAAAGAAAACAGGCCTTTATCTTCGTAATAGTGCTCTGAATGTCATAATGAAACATGTGAAACAATACGTAGACTATGCAAAAAAAGACTGGAGTCGAATAAAAGAGGCTGAAGTTCCTGTTGCGTTGCAAAAGGAGAATTATATTCTTGAAGGCAAAATTGATTTAATCCAAGGACATGATGGAACTGTAGAAATATTGGATTTTAAGACAGAAAAGAAGCCTGATATAAACAGTGATGAAGGAAGAGAAAAACTTCGTAGATATAGACGCCAGTTGGAAATCTATGCTCATATCATAGAAGGTCGTTATGGTCGGAAGGTAAGTAAGATGCATTTGTATTATACTGGTGTGGATGATGGAAATCCGTTTATCAGTTATGATTACAACAGGAATGCGGTGAATCACACTATTGACGAAGTGTCTGCAATTGTTGAGAAAATAGAGAAGAAAGAGTTCTTATATAATCCTAAAAAAAGGTGTAATGAACTTTGTCATGACTGTGATTTGAATAGTTATTGTAATACATTGTAAGGAGATATAAAATGTCAGAACAAGATTTTTTGGACTTTGATTTCCTCCCCCCCCCCCATTAAGGGATACCCTGAATTAAGGTGGGCAGGCAAACGTCCGTTTACTGGAACTTCATATTACCCTGCTCAATTGAAAGAATCTTACGGAAAAGCCAGTGAAGATGGATGGATGAATAAACTTTACTGGGGAGACAATCTACAGGTAATGAGCCATCTTCTTAAGGAATACCGCGGCAAGATAAACCTCATTTATATTGATCCCCCATTCGATAGTAAAGCAGATTATAAAAAGACAATAGCATTACGTGGCAAGAAAGCCGAAAGTGATAGTAGTAATTTTGAAGAAAAACAATACGGGGATATTTGGACAAATGATGAATATCTCCAATTTATGTATGAAAGGCTAATTCTATGTCGGGAACTGCTTTCTGATACAGGGAGTATCTATTTGCATTGTGATTGGCATAGAAGTCATTTTTTACGTAACCTTTTTGACGAAATATTTGGACCAGAGAATTTCATTAATGAAATTATTTGGCAAAAAACGACATCTCCAAAAGCTCAAGCTGAACAGTTCTCTAACTCACATGACACTTTGATTTGGTATGGGAAAAATAACAAAGGGTATGTTTTTAATAAACAATACATTCCTTATGATGAAGAATACATTAACAAGTTTTATAAATACTTTGATGAGAAAGGAAGGTATAGAATCTCAGATTTTTCTCAAAATGGACAAGGAGAAGGGAAGTACTTTGGAACACAATACATAGAACCTGCGAAGGGTAAGCATTGGATTTGGTCGCAGGAACGGATTAATGAGGGGATGAAAGAGAATCGGATTGTAATCTCAAGAAATGGAATTCCTGGACTTAAGAAATATCTCGACGAAATGCCTGGAAATCCTGTTAGAGATATATGGACAGATATTAATTCGGTTGGTCCTGGTGCGAATGAAGATGAAGATTATCCAACGCAAAAACCTGAATTGCTTCTTGAACGCATAATTAAAGCATCGTCAAATCCTGGAGATTTTGTTTTTGATTGTTTTATGGGTAGCGGTACTACACAAGCAGTTGCAATGAAACTAGGCCGTAGATTTTTAGGTGCAGATATTAACCTTGGAGCAGTTCAGACAACTACAAAACGACTTGTCAATAGAGCTAAAGAGCTTAATTCAGAATTGATTGCAGAAGAAAAATTTACAGGTTTTGAAGTTTACAACGTAAACGATTATGACTTCTTTAGAAATGAACTTGAGGCAAAAAAGCTTATCATTGAGGCCCTTGGAATGCAGGCTCTTCCTGAAAACAGCCTTTGGGATGCGGAGCTTGATGGCAGAATGGTTTCTATCTTAGGTATTAATCGTATTGCAACAGCTAGCGAATTTGAGAAAATTGTTGCAAATATAGACATCGCTTCATGGCAGAGAAAACAAGCAGAAAAACCTGGTAGAGCAATAGAAGCAATTACTTTCATTTGTATGGGGCATGATCCAAATCTAAAGGCTATGTTTGAACAGAAAATGGAATCAATGGGTTTTAAAGTCGATGTGGACATACTTGATATTCTTCGGGATAAAAAAGATCTTACTTTCAAGCGTGACGCAGATGCAAAAATAATTATTGAGGACGGTAAACTTAAAGTTGATCAGTTTTATCCTATGAACCTTTTGAACAAGCTTAGCATTGAATGCCAGGATGTTGAAGATTGGAAAGAACTCGTAGACTCAATAATGATTGACTGGAACTATGATGGCGTAACTTTTAGCCCGGACGAGAATACTGGAACGGATATTCCAGAGAAGAATGAGCTCGTAAAAGGTGAATACTTAGTTCCAAACGATACTGGAACCATACATATCAAGATTACAGACCTAATCAGCGAAAGCTGGGAAGGATCATTCGATATAAACGGAGAAAGAGTATAATGGGTAAGAAAAGAACAAGTAATTATGTAGAAACTCCGTTTTATAAATACCTTTGGAGTTTTTATTCAACCCATCGAAGAGAGATAAAAAAGGAGTACAAAGATCTTACAAAAAAGATTCTCGCCAATGCAGATTATGCAAATTCGAACTCTTTTTTAAGAAAGCCTCAGTATGAGGCTTTTGAGATTTATGTCTTCTTAAAGGAATACTTGAACAATGCTCGTCTAGCTGATTTGTTTGATGACTGGAGAAGAAACGAAGGCAAGTTTACTTTAAGAGAAACTGAATTTGAAGAGTATAAACAGTCTCTCTTTGGAGAGCTTGAAAAAGAAAGACTTACTTCTGATGCAAACGCTTTTAATTCTGCGATTCAACAACTACGAGACTTGCAACAAGACTATGCAAACTATATTTTCTCTTTGACTATGGGAACGGGAAAAACAATTCTCATGGCTCTGTGTATTTTCTATGAGTTTTTGCTTGCAAGCAAATACCCAAAAGATGAAAGATATTGCCACAATGCCCTTGTCCTTGCTCCAGATACTACGGTATTGCAATCTTTAAAAGAGATTCAAACTTTTGACAAGGCTAAGATATTCTCTTCAGACTATGCGAATAGACTTGATACACTTCTTAAGTTTCACTTTCTGGAAGGAGATGGGATTGCTCTCTCAACAACGGACGGTTCTGATTACAACCTAATTATTTCTACAAGTCAGAAAATCATACTAAAAAAGAAGCATAAAGAGGATGATGTCAATACTCGTTTGTTTGGAGACCATTCCTTTGAAGAAATGACAATGGATGACCCAAATGCTGATTTGTATTCTCTTTGTGATAATGAAGATCTTATGCGTAATCAGAGGTACCTTAAACTTACTAGGCTAAAACAATTAGGTGTCTATGTAGATGAGGCACACCATGCATTTGGTAAATCTCTTAAGAACGATATGATTGACCGCTCTAGCCAAACAAGTCTTCGTCTTACAATTGACAATCTTGCAGCTGAATTGAAATCTGCAGGAACTTCTGTTGTTGCTTGTTACAATTTTACAGGTACCCCTTATGTAGAGAATCATCTTATGCCGGAAGTTGTTTATGACTACGGACTTAAAGAAGCAATAGATAACGGATTCCTAAAGAACATAATAGTAAGAGATTGGTCTGACAATCTAAAATCAACAGAATATGTTGAAAATGCAATTACAGAGTTCATTAATGCACATCAATCAGTTGATGGCTCATTCAAAAGGTACGAGGGAATGCTCCCTAAAATGGCTATCTTCGCAACAACCATAGATGAACTTATAAAAGAATTAAAGCCGGCGGTTGAATCTGTTCTTGTAAAGAAGGGCGTTTCGTTAGATAGAATTCTTGTCAATGTGGGAGATGAAAAACTAACAAAACAGGACGACTTGCGAGAGTTTCTGCTTCTAGATACGGCTAAATCGGAAAAACAGTTTATTTTACTTGTTGGCAAAGGCAAAGAAGGTTGGAACTGCCGTTCTCTGTTTAGTGTTGCTTTGTTCCGGCGTCCAAAATCTACAATTTTCGTACTGCAGGCGACTATGCGCTGTTTACGTTCTATTTCAGATAGTCAACAAAAGGGTCTTGTTTTTTTGTCAACGACAAATCTTTCAATCTTGCAGAATGAACTTGCAGAGAATTTCCGTGTTTCAGTGCAAGATTTAACAATAGACCCTGCTAAAGAAAAACCAGAGCATAGGGTGTATGTTCGCGAAAAGGTTCCTGTAAAAGTAAAAGAAACTATTCATAAGTTTACTACGACAGAAAAAAAACTTGTTAATTTTACAATTTTTGGTCCAGGGTCTGGTTTTGATTTTGAAAAGTACAAAAAAACGGTAGGGGAACACTCATTGAGAAACATTGACTCTCAAACCATCAGAAATGAGATTGAATCAATAGGGGAACGACAATTTACCGAATATAGCCTTATTGCAGAGCTTTCACTCTTTCTAACGCAACATGAAAGGGGTAAAGACAATAAAGCTATAATCAAGTTTTCTCCAGTTCAAATAAAGGCCCTATTAAGTCGAGCTTCTGATGGAATAGAAGAAATCCTCTCTAAGGTAAACTACTCCAATGACATTCTCTATGATTGGGTCATCCCAAAGCTTTTTTCGTGTTTGTATGAAGTGAAATATGAAGAAGCAGGAGAAAAAGAAGTTATAAAATATATTGTCAAAGACCCTCCCAAAGAAAATACAGATGAATTTGGAAATCACTACTATAAAATGCACTTTAATGATGATGTGTGGGTGGATGAATCTGATCCAGGTTATTCCACCTTTAACCAAAGAGGGAATAAGAAAAGTTTTGCGCTTTCTGGTTATGGTTTTGATTCGTTATCGGAAAGAGAATTCTTTGACAGAAATCTTTTTGGAGATAAAGATATTAAGCACATATGGTTTACGGGAATGCTTACAAATGGACAGTCTGATTTTTTCATAAGATACATAGATCCAGAAAGCCACGCAGTTCGCTCATACTATCCGGATTTCTTGATTGAGAGAAATGATGGCAAATTCTTTATTGTTGAAATTAAAGGTGAAAACCTTATAGACTCTGGAGAAACGCAGGCAAAGATTGAATCTGCTCGTCAATTGTTCCAAGTGAAAAACAAAATGGACTATGTATTCATTCCATCTAAAAAAGCAGATATGACCTTGGGGGAGTTTATGAGGCTTGCGAAATATATAACAGGCGCTAAGACGTATCTGTAAGGATTTATTGTAAATGATTTATAACCGATGTGAATGTAAACATTTAACTTTTGTTTGTTGATTTTTCCGTTCAAACATTTTGCACTCATTGCGTGCAAAATCCGAACAATTGTTTGCAGAGATTGATGATAACTATTTATAAGGGGGCAATTCTAGGTTTTGCTTTTGACTGTTTATAATAATATCGATTTAGCATAAAGCAGTGGTTTTGATAGAAAACTTTTTCCATGATAGACCAAAACAGGTTTTTGACTACATTGCAATCCCAACATTTTGCAGTCACTGACTGCAAAATCTGGGTAATTGCGGAACGGGCCTTTGCATAATAATGAATGAAAGCAGTCTTTTATGCAAATAAAGTTTAATGTTTTTAGGAAAATACCGTTTTTATTACACCTTGAGATGTCTCCTTGCTGGAAAGTACTTGGCTATGAAAAGTTGGTTTCTCAAACTTTTTTCCAAAACCGTGAATGAAAATGCGAGGTTTTCTTGAATTAGTTAGATAGAAGGCAAAAACACATAAAAGGAGGTGCTTATGTTTTCTTATCTAAGGTTCGAGATGGAGAATTCCTTGGGGATTCCCGTGAAGGTGGAGATCGATCACAAAGCAGGGCTTTTGACCTATGGAATTGCGTTTGGAGGAGAGAACGCAAAGGAAGCCAAACGCCGCACGATGAGCAAGGGGAACTCCGACAGGTTCATACGCAGGTGGCATAAGGTGAGCTGCAATGACCTTATCAGGGATCTTGCGGCTTACCAGGAAACCCAAAAAGGGGACTATTGGCAGCTTTTCGTCAAGTACGACGACGTGGATCTTGCCATTTCCGGGCAAAGACCGGGGGCATCGCTTTTCGATTCGTTCATTGAGCCGCTGATGGAGCTTCTCGACGATACGATTGGAATCACTCAGTTCGTGAAGGCTTCAAGGGTGGACAGGCTTGAGATAGAGCTGTTCGATCCTTTTCCTGTTCCTGAAGAGATTTCGTTCATGGAAGGTTCCGATGAATGCTCCCATGTGGAGCATGTAAGCCTTTCAAGGGATGATTGGACCCTGACCTATACAAGAAGATTCCCTCAAGGTTGCTTTCACAACAGCTATGAATGCCACTGCGAAGGGGAGATCCGTCAACTGTTGGATCAGACTTCAGACATCTTCGAGGGAGGGGATTTGTTCAAGGGTCATATAAGCGAAGATGACGACCCCATCCTTACCTTCACATTCCATTTTCACGATGGAAACCAGGCAATGGTCAACAGAAGTCTCTCAAAGGAAGGGACAGGCAACCAAATCTACGATGAATTGCTTGATGTCATTGGTCGAACGATAGGGTGCACCGTCTTTGGAGGTGGTATGTTCGACCCTGATAGGAATGACGGTGGAAACGAATCCTCTGAAAAGTCATCCACAAGTAATAGTCCGTCTATGGAGAGGTATTTGGGTTGACAGAGAGCGTAATGCATTTGACATCGGGCTGTGTGATATGATGATCTGTAATGTGAAGGAGGTGTTTTGTGGATGGCATAAAGTTTCTTGAATTTGAAGGGTTTTCAAAAAGTGAGTCTATGGACAGGACTTTGTATGGTGTTGCAATGCTTTCAGATGATTTCATGGAAACAGGGCGAGAACAAGGTGAATTCGAAAGAGACGAAAGCTTCTTTGCGGAGAATTGGTTGTAGCTTATTCCTCTGTGTTGCAAAAATGTTGCAGTTTGACGGGGTTGTTGTTTTTTGTGTTGCCAAAATAACGGTTTTGCAAACTTGTGAGCTGCCGCAAACGACTGTTGAGAAAGTTTTATGGCAAAGGTGTCAATACTGTGGTATACTGCCTGTATCAAACTAGTGGGCGTTGGAAGATTGTGCATAGGGGCTTTGGACCAAGTCTCATAGCCGTGTACGTTGGACGACGAAGAC
>SAMEA104315420__coassemble_453_pt1 | contig 26510 bp, 21 predicted proteins | sample SAMEA104315420__metabat2_high_PE_020 | metagenome-assembled genome bin SAMEA104315420 (sample SAMEA104315420) | gut metagenome | biome: Monkey gut; feature: monkey-associated habitat; material: faeces | place: China | collected 2013 | reverse complement strand
AACGCTCTGCTTCAATGTTGATCCAACCGTCTTCAAGCGCCATGACCGCAACAACCGTCTCAAGAGCCACGGACACACTCCATTGCTTCAACGGTCTTCAACAGCCCCAACGGCCCAGTAGGCCCTAAGCGCCCGAAGAGCCCCAAAGGCCCCAAGGATGGATGCTCTCTTTCGATTTCCATCCCCCAATCCACAAACTTTCCGTGAAGAACCAAAACTTTTGGCTCTTCACGTTTTCTCGTTTTCTCATGGATGCCAATCGAAACTTTCTACAATGTCGTTGCAAAGCCCATTGCGTGAATGCAAATACAGTGATAACCTCAATACCCAAAAAAGGTGGCGATACTATGGAAAAGAACAAAGCGGCAAAGACACCACAAACCAGAGGGTCCTTCTCTGGACGAATAGGATACGTCCTGGCAATGGCAGGATCCGCCGTTGGACTTGGCAATATATGGAGGTTTCCATATCTAGCAGCAAAATACGGAGGTGGTATATTCCTGTTGGTGTACCTTGTATTGGTCGTAACGTTTGGATACACCCTTCTGGTCTCTGAAACGGCTTTGGGACGAATGACCAAAAAGAGTCCGGTGGGAGCCTTCCAAAGATTTGGAAACACAAAGGCACTCCGTTTTGGAGGGTGGATAAACGCAATCATACCAATGCTCATCGTCCCCTATTACAGCGTAATTGGAGGCTGGGTTCTGAAGTATCTGTTCGAATACTTCAAAGGCAACGCAGCGGTCCTTGCACAAGACGGATATTTCACGACCTTCATAGGTTCGTCTGCAACGGTCGAGTTCTGGTTCCTAGCCTTCTCTGCCCTTGTATTCCTGACCATCCTTGCAGGAGTCGAAAACGGAGTCGAAAGGGTTTCAAAGATACTGATGCCCCTTTTGATCATCCTTGCCGTGTTCGTGGCGGCGTACTCCGTTTCACGCCCAGGAGCACTGGAAGGCGTAAAGTACTTCCTCGTTCCAAACTTCAAGGACTTCTCGCTCATGACCATAGTTGCAGCAATGGGGCAGATGTTCTACTCCCTCTCCATTGCCATGGGCATCCTCTATACATATGGCTCATATCTTGGAAAGGATGTGGACATTGAAAAGAGCACGATGCAGATCGAGGTCTTCGATACCGGAATAGCCCTTCTTGCAGGACTAATGATAATCCCTGCGGTGTTTGCCTTCTCCGGAGGGGACATGGACACACTGCAAGCAGGGCCTTCTCTTACGTTCATCACCCTTCCAAAGATATTCGCAAGCATGGGGGTTGGAACCGCAGTTGGAATAGCCTTCTTCCTCATGTTCTTCTTTGCAGCCCTTACAAGTGCAATCTCGCTGCTTGAAACATGCGTCTCCACACTGGAGGACGAGCTGCATTGGAAACGAGGCAAATGCTGCATTCTCATGGCAGTCGTCATGTTTGCAATGGGGACGGCATCATCCTTTGGCTATGGAATATGGGGAGGTATACGCATACTTGGGATGCAGATTCTGGACTTCTTCGACTTCATCACGAACTCGATCATGATGCCAATAGCCGCCATAACGACATGCTTTCTCATACTCAAGGTCGTTGGACTGGACAAGATAGACGAAGAAATGGAGCTGTCATCGGGCTTCAAGAGAAAATATCTATACCACTTCTTCATGAAATACATGGCTCCAGCCTGCATTGTTGCCATACTTCTAAGTTCGATTGCCAGCGCCTTGGGCTGGATAAGCATGTAGTGCTTCGCACCCTACTTGTCTTTCCTTCGCAGAAGGACATAGACAATGACGGCAGCTATGATCTCCAGAACGTAGATGCAGGCGAAGACGGCGTTCCTCTGCTGAACGATAAGCCGGCCTTCCCTGTAGTCATCGTATGTGTAGACTGTAATTGGAAGGATGTTTCCATCATTTGATCCGGTGCTGTACGAAACGGACAGAACGTTCCCGTTGCGCTGGACATATTCCAAGATGGTATTTTCTTCCCCATCCTCTATAGTCCTCGTCAGAGCTTCGTCTTTTGAAACGGCATTTCCATTTTCATCATAGTAGACAGTCGCTTCGCTTTCAGGTGCAATTCGAACAGCAACCCCTGCTTGCTGATTGGAACCAAAAGAGGAAGGCCTTGGGACATCGGTCTCTACGAACTCCAGGAAGGATTCATAGTCGTTGAAAACCGTCCCCGTCATGACGGACGTAGGCCCCCACATTGCCGTCAAAGCCTCGTTTGCAATAAAAGTGACCACAAGTGCGACAAGCAACGCCCCTCCAACGATGGTCTGAAGTCTGTACTTCCTTTGGTATTTTCCCTTTGATTCCTCGTCCAAGGCAATTCTTCCACTGCCTACAAGGCATCCATTCACTATATGGATTACGATTGCAAGCAATACAGCCACAGCCAGCATGAAAAGGCAACCGTACTTGAACCAACTACCTCCGGAAAGTCCAAGATGGGAATCTGAAACCATCAGAACCAACGGCAATGTGAAGGAAAGCAGCACAGCCGTAACGCAGAACGAAACTTCAGCCATCCTAATCACCCCAAAACGCCGGTTGTCGTCATGTTCGTCCATTGAATTCATGGAAAGGAAAGAGTTGAGGACCATGGCTTCAAAGACTATTGACGACACGAAGAATATACAGCCCACAAGGAAACCCAACGAAGCCCGGTTGAACGCAAGGTTGCAGATTGCCGCAACAACAAGCCCCAAAAGGGAAACCCCAATGGACATGAACGACATTGAACGGAAATTGTTCAGTGCCATGTTCTTCATGTGCTCCAGTTCTTTCTGGCCTTTGCGTCCAAGACCTGCTTCATGACTATTGCCACTATCGTTGGAATCACCTTCCACGGAAACCTTTCGCTCCCCTCTTAGAAGTTCGTCAGCAGTGACACCAAAAATCTCTGCGATTACGGGAATGAGGGAGAGGTCAGGATATCCGTCATCGCATTCCCAACGGGAAACGCTTTTGTCAGAGACATTGAGCCTTTCTGCAAGTTCACGTTGTGTCATGCCGTTTGCACGCCTGAGTGCCGCTATAAAACTTCCCATGGTTCTCTTTTCCATAATCATCCTCCACTTTGGATTCTCGGTTTTTGATAGAAAGAAATCCACCCAAAAACAAGGGAATCTCTCTCGCATTGCAAGAAGAGCACCCAAAATCAGCGGAAAACACATTGCATCATGGCCTTGTCAGCTCCGTTTTGCCGAAGAATCCGTCGGCCTTAAGCGTTGCAGAGACTGCAAGTTGACGAGTTCTTTCCTTGCAGTGTATGTGTTCCCAAACGGCATTCAAGCCTCAAGCTCCAAGACAGCCTCCCCTCCAGCTGCAACCTCACACAAAATCCTTCCATCATGGAAACAGGCCGCCCCGCCACGGGCGATCTCAGGGGCATCGGCCTCAAGACAGACGGAATTCACAAGTAGGACGCATCGTCCAAGCCCCTTGGCCTGCTCTGCGTATTCGAGCTTGATGGACTCGTTCCAGGCTGCAAAATTGAAGTCCGTGTACACAGGCCATAGCACGATATCGGCACCCAAGGCCCTCATGGCCCGCACGTTGTCGTCGTACCACAGGTCCCCGCATAGACCGATACCGATGGATTTCCCGTCCAGAGAGAAAACGTGGAAGCCTTCGCCTTCGCGGTAATGAAAGTCCGCAACAGGCTCCTTCCACCCCGTAGAGACCCTACGGAAGTTGTCCACTATTTCGCCATCGCTTCCAATTGTGAGCTGGCTGCTGAAAAGACTGTCTCCATCACGTTCTACATATCCAAACGAAACCGCCGCTTCGTTGTCTCGGGCGGCGGCTCTGATTTCATCTATTATGGAGCTGTCCTGTCCAAGCGCAATGTCCTTGTCCTTCCCAAAATCCCAACTCAGACAATCGAAGCCTTGAAGGAACGTCTCACCAAAGACCACAAGGTCGTTGTTCTTGGAATACCTTTGCAGTGTGTCAATGATCTTTTTCTTGTTGTACTCGACATCCCCAATCCTGAACCCCATCGCCGCCAATGCTATGTTCATTTCTGCTCCTTGGATTATGGTTTTATAATAATTGGAAGAGCAAACCAAATGCAATTCATAAAAGTCTCCCAAAAAATTTACAAAAAGTCTCCCAATTTTTTTATCAAAATCCTCCCAATTTTATTGAACTTGCCAAGAAGAACACATAAAATGGACTCATGCCCAAGTACTATGAAAGGATTGCAGACACCACATTGGAAGAGATTCTCAGAATTAGAGGAGCCGTCTTGATCGAAGGAATAAAGTGGTGCGGAAAGACAACGACTGCAAAACAAAAAGCTTTGTCAGTAATAAATTTGTCAAACAAGAAAGAAGCGGATAGAGCTGAAATGCTTGTTTATGAAGACCCTGAAAGACTCTTTTCCTCAAGCAAACCCATCCTAATAGACGAATGGCAGAAAGTACCAGCAATCTGGGACTCATTAAGGAACCAGATTGACAACAACCAGGAGGTGGGAAGCTTCATACTGACAGGTTCAACCAGTCAGACGAAAGCGATTGAGACCCTTCGGATGCATTCTGGCCTTGGCAGAATAGGAAGGATGAAACTGCTGACCATGAGCCTTTGGGAATCAAACGATTCAAACGGAGAAGTGTCGCTTTCCAAATTATTCGAAAACGACGAACCAATATACTCGGACAGTCCAAATTCCCTTGACGACATAGCTTTTCTTTGCATAAGAGGAGGATGGCCTGCAATACTGAAAACCGATAAGAAACTTGCAACAAAACAGGCAAGTCTCTATATCGATGAGTTTTGTGAAAGCGATATCAGAACCGTGGATGGACACAGAAGATCTCCAGACAAAATGCGTAGAGTACTTAGATCCTATGCTCGCTTCTCAGGCTCCAACGCACCAAACACCTCCATAGAGAATGACATACATGAGATATCAAAGAATACCCTGTACGACTATTTGAAGGTATTGGAAGATTTGTTCGTTACAAACGAAACAGCTGCATGGAATCCCAATTTCCGCTCTGCAACCGCCATACAATCCAGCAATACAAGGTACTTTACGGATCCATCGATTACAGCAGCGGCACTAAACATGGGGGAGAACGACCTCCTCGATGACACTGAAACGTTCGGGTTCGTTTTCGAGACTTTGGTAATCAGAGATTTGAAAGCCTATTCCCAAATGCTTGATGCAGACGTTTTTCACTACAGAGACTCCAGTGGATTGGAATGCGATGCAGTACTGCATTGCAAAAATGGAAAATACGCTCTCATAGAGGTCAAATTAAGCCAAACGAGAGAAGAGGAAGGAGCAACAACCCTTAAGGCTCTAAAAACAAAGATAGAAAAGGCAGGAAACAAAGCCCCCGCCTTTCTAATGGTCATAACAGCGACAGGATTTGCCCACAAACGCGATGACGGAGTCTTCGTCGTACCTATAAGATGCCTGAAATACTGACAGGTCCCCACTCAAAAACCCCATCACTGCCTCGAACAATAATAGGCCTTCATGATACTGGAAACTGCCTCTTCCTCGCCGCTAAGGACAAGCCTCGTACGTGAACCGTTTCTCTGCATGAAGAACCTAGCACCACAGGTTCCGCCGCCCACCCCTTCATTAGCCTCAACATGGCTCACATCCATATGGTTCATCATATCGCAGAAGAAATCGGAAATGCGTTTGGCCTCTTCCAGGTCAATATCCAAATCAAGTATCACACAGGCCCTATTCCTCTCACGGCCTCCGCAGAGCATGAAATCGAATACCTGAGCATTGAGCTTGGAGGTAATCCCCGGCCTGACATTTGGATTGCTCAGGAAATCCCCCACCTTCTCCGCATCGAAATACCAAACACCACCATCCTTGACGCCCTCAAGCAGCCCTTTGTCGATATAGCTGCGCAGCGTCCTCGTCGTGAAGCCCGATATCCTTGAAACATCGTTTATCGTGTACCTTTCCATGCCTTCGTACCTCCAAGAACCCTTTTGGCCCTGTAAGAATTATACCAAGACAGCAAAAGCACCCGTCAATTTGAAAACCACCGGGTTTTTCATAGCAGTTCACGACAAGTGCACCATACTCACCATGTGCACAAAACCCACCATACACCACGCTTACAATGCTCACCAAGCCGACCATCGCTACAAAATGCCAACAACTGTGTTCAAGAAGTCATGTGCTCGTTTTCTTCTCCAATTCAAGCATGTACTTATCAAAGTCGGACATAAAAAGCCTATCCTGCACAATACGATACTTCTCGAATTCCGTCTCTGCATGAAGCTTTGCAATTGCAGCCGTCACCTTGCCGGCATCCTGCAAAATACCGTAATCAAACATTTCAATGAAGCTATTAAGCCTTTTCTCCCAATCTTGCATTGTAAGAGGAATATGCCGCAATGTCATATTCTCAGCAAAATCCAAGTATGCTGTAACCATGCGGTTCAACTGTTTCATTTCATCCTGACTCAAATAATTCTTAGCAACTGTAACATCACTTTTTCTTATCTTTCCTTCAGGAGCGTCTGCCCAAGTAGTCAATCCCATATGCTCTTTTGTGTGATCTGCTCTTTCCACAATCAACTCAGCCGCCGTATGTCCATGAACTGCATAATGCATTTTATTCTGAACTGTTGCATAAAATCTTCTCGTTGTTGCAGAATTCCTATCATAATCAATGGCTGTAGCATAAAGGTCGGTTATTTTCTGGTAGAACTTTCTTTCGCTTGCACGAATCTCTCGGATGCGCTCCAACTGTTCATCGAAATATTTCTCTGCCAGATACGTTCCTCGTTTCAGCCGTTCATCATCCATGACCCAACCTTTGATTGTGTAATCCTTCGCAATTTGATTCACCCATTTACGGAACTGTACTGCACGCTCGGAATTGACCTTAAAGCCAACGGCAATGATCATTTCCAAAGAGTAATGATTTGTGCTGTAGTTTTTTCCATCAGCGGCAGTTATCCGAAAATTTCGGACAACTGAATCCTCCTGCAATTCGCTATCACCAAGTATTTTTTTGACATGATAGTTTATAGTCCGGACATCAACATCATACAAGGTCGCCATCATCTTCTGCGTAAGCCAAATGTTCTCGTCTTCATAGCGCATTTCAATGCTGTCTTGCTGGTCACCCACGGAGGCAACATATGTCAGGTATTCCGCCGCACTTGAACGGATGGTGATTTCATCTTTTTCCTTCTTCAAAACGCTTCCTCCTCACAGAACATCATTGGAATTATTCCTTTCCAATGTTCGAAACGGCTCTTTTGATATATAGCATACCACAACTCTCCGACTAATCTAAATTGCGACTTTAGATTCGTCGATATAAATCATTTGCCCAACGTTCCATATACTTTAGATTTTTGGCATTTTTACCATTTTTCTAAAGTTGATGAAACTGGATTCCGAAGATAACCTACAAATCCAAACTGTTCTCATTCAGTAGAAAATCAAAGACTCCCATAATGGTTATGCCTTCTTCGTTCCTCCATAAAGGAGTATTTCCATTAACGATGATGAATTTTCTGAATGAATCTGGAATCTTTATCAAGGAGGCCTGTTCTTGCTCCATTTTTTGCATATCAGATATGGCATAGGCCGATTGTATATAGTATCGATTGGAGGATTGGTTCACAACAAAGTCAACTTCAAGCTGTCTGTAAGCACTTTTCGAACCTTCCTTCACTCGATCTTCGACAACCCCTACATCCACTCTATATCCCCTGTAGATAAGCTCGTTGTATATGGCATTCTCCATCAAGTGCGTCTGCTCAAACTGTCTGAAGTTCAATAGTGCATTCCTAAGGCCTAAGTCAGTATAGTAATACTTTGAAGGAGTACTGATGAACTTTCTTCCTTTGATATCATATCTTTCCGCCTTCTGGATGATGAAACTTTCCTGAAGATACCTCAGATAATTCGAGATGGTCAGCATGGAAATTCCCTTGTCTCCACTGCTCTTAAAAGTATCCGATATCCTTTGAGCATTGGATAGAGACCCAACAGATGATGCGAGAACCTTCATCAAAGATTCAATACCGCTTTCATCTCGGATTCCATAATGCTCGCATATGTCTCTCAAATATATCTCTTCATTCAACCTGTCCAGATAATTGCTCTTGGATTCACCATCAGGCTCCGCCAGTATATGAGGAAGACCTCCATAGTAAAGGTAATCATTCCAAGCCTCTGCCTTGTCCTTTACCGCTACAGGATAATATTCAGAAAAGGACAATGGGTTCACATGGATTTCATCACCTCTCCCCCTGAACTCGGTCATTATATCCGAAGACAGGAACTTGGAATTGCTTCCAGTGATGTAAACATCTACATTCCTCTGCCTGAGCAATCCATTCAAAACCCCATAAAGCCTGATTGGAATATCAGGATTCTTCATTTCTTCCTTTGAAATGGCATATTGGGCCTCATCTATGAACACATAATAGTTCTGGCTTTTATCAGCAGTCCTGTCCTTTATATACAGAGAAAGCCTATGTGGATCGCAATACTCAATGAACTCGTCATCATCCAAAGAAACAGAGATAATGTTGCTTTCCGGAATCCCTGACGAAATCAAATAGTCATGGTAGAGATTAAACAAAAGATATGATTTTCCACTTCTTCTGATACCAGTAATCACTTTTATCAACCCATTGTTTTTTTTACTGATGAGTCTTTTTAGATATCTATCGCGTTTGATTTCCACAAGAACCTCTTATTTTAGATTTTTGGTAGTTTTACCATTTTTCTAAAGTATAATCGACAAAGGAGCAATTGTCATCTTCTATTTTAGATTTTTGGCATTTTTACAACTTTTCTAAAGTATAAACACCAATAGGAAAATCACTGAACTATCATGTCATTGAAATAGTATCCAGCATTCCTGCCCGCCCCGTTTGAAGGAATGAGGAATCCTTTTTTGACAAGGTGTTGGATATCCCTGAAAGCCACAGTCTTGGAAGACTTCGTCATCTTCATCCATTTCTCCGTTGTCAATTTGCCAAAGAAGGATCCATCCGCCAGCTTGTACAACATACTCATTTCCCTTGAGTTGAATTCGTTTGGATCCAAGGACTTCATAAACGATGTCGTTGACAGGGTCTTTTTCAAAGCAGATCTTGACCGTACAAAGCAATCGCAGACCATATCAAGGAACCATACAACCCAACCTGAGATGTCCATACTTGGATTGTCAGTCAATGAAACCTGAATATGGTCATAATAGGAGTCTCTATCCATCAGTATTCCACTGGAGAGGTTGAATACATGTAGACCGTCATTTGAACTCCTATTGATGACATAATCCGCAATGGCCCTGGAGATCCTACCATTGCCATCTTCGAAGGGATGGATGGCAACGAACCAAAGCGATGCGATGGAAGCCTTGACGAAAGGGTCCAAAGCGTCGTCGCCATTGACGAACTCCAAAAACCTACCCATCTCCATTGGAACATTCTCCGGCCTTACCGCTTCATATACAATCTCCTGCGATTTACCAGAAACCTTCATGACATATTCGGCTCCATTCCTATAGTCACCCATGACCTTGGGATGCAACCCTGCCTTGTTTTCAAAAAGCCGCAGGTTCCAGTCACAAAGCCTTTGATGGGTCATAGGTCCATGGTTCTCCAAAGCATCGGTGACCATCGACAAAACACTTTGGGCATAAGCGGAATCCTTGGACTTTCCTGTGAACATCACGTCAAGATGTTTGGAAACGGAAGAATAGACGGAGTCAATGTCTATAGCCTCCCCTTCAATTGAGAGGGACGAAACTATGTCTTGGGAAAGGTCCGTTGCAATCATCTGCCTTCTGGTTTGGTCGTCTATGACGGAAAAAGCTATATCAGTAGCATTCTTTTCTTCATACAACCTTACAAGGGAATCTGAGACATCATCATATATGAAATTAGGCCATGCATCGTTTTCCCAAATGTATTTCATACCTACAATCTATCATTCCATTTTTGGAATGTACAGAGCCATTCGTTTCATTTTTGGAACGATTATTGCAAAACTTTCATGTGTTCATCTCTCAGCACAGCTTCAAGGAGCCGCCAATTCGCAGAACATCGAGAATCAGCTTCTAAAGGCAGTAATCATGGATGTAGTCTGCAAAAAAAGGCAAAGACAAGGATATGTAGGCCTGTCGAACATCTACGAGCCCCCTCTTAATCAACCTATCACGATACATTGAATATATCTCTTTCCTCTCTCCCATCAACACCAAAACTTCCTCTCGTTTGTACTCGGTCTTTCCAGACAAAATCCTTGCCAAGAATCGGTCGGTTTCAGACAGTTCCTCCCAAATCTTTTCATACGAATATGCAAACAGTTGCGATTTGAGAACAGGAATAATATCATCAAGGCCTTCAATGTCCTTCTTCTTGAAATAAAGCACCCCCAACTCCTGAAATGCATATGCATATCCTTTTGTAGTTTTAGCCATCTTTTTGGCAACTTCAACGTCAACTTTCAGTTGTCTTCTGTACATCTCAGTCATCCCAACAAAACTCAAAGGTTCAGTCTTTACCGTCGTTGCGCGCCTAAAGAACGTCAAATTCTTCACATTGCATACTTCCATTATGTTTTCGTACAAACCAGTGCACACCAAAAACACAGGATAGGAAGCTCTAAGCCATCTTCCAAATTCTGATGCAAACTTCATCATCTCCAAAGTTTTTGAGACTTCATCTATACCTATGAATATTTTCTTTCCTTTTTTCTGGACTTCTTGGATCATCCCCTCAATTTCAACACCGATATCAAAAAAAGCCTCATCGTTTTCTGAAGAAAAACCAAATCCGCCTCCCGTTCCAAAAACACTTGCAGAGACATTCAAACTCCTACTTTTTTTATATTTCCTGCCAAAACCTTCCTTGACCAACATAGCTGCCATCTGTTGCAGCATGTCTCGGGAAGGATTCAGATCAAGAACAATCCATCCTAGTTTTTTGTAGTCTTCACTCTTTAACTGCTCCTCTATTTTGGCAAGAATTACTGTCTTTCCAGAACCACGAACCCCAGTTATCTTGTAGACTGATTCAGAAGGGTTGTCATATTTGAAGTTCTCAAGGATTTCAGTTGTCTTATCGGTATCAATGTAAGTATTCTCGGGAGCCTTGCTGAAAGTCGTTGTAAAGGGGTTCTGCACATTAACCTCCATAAAATGCAATTTATAGTTTGTAGATTATTTTATAACTATTTATGCTTTTTGGGAAGTTTTACAACTTTTTATACTTTTCCTCAAGTATATCAGAACCAGAGAACCCCAATCTTGTCATTTGTTGAATTTGGGTCTGAGCCAAAACATGTTCTCGTTTCATGTTTGAAGCATCTATCTTCTCTATCGCCAAACAAATACATAACGGAACTCCCTTGTTTGCAACCTATAAAATTCCCCTGTTTACAACCATACAAGAAGCCTCAATTCTTTAGCTCGCATTAACCCGTCAGCAGACAACTCCAACTGTCAGAATCCCTTTCCGTCCATCTAAGGACTTTTGCATCATAGCTTCTAAAACCATCCTCAATTCCGCTTGTCACAGGATTTTCATCGTTCAGCAAGACGACCAATTGGCTATCGTTTCTTCTAGCTGGCTTTGTGTCATTCCATGCAAACAGAACATTGACCATATTGCTCTTGGTTGGATTGTTTACAACCCTGCACAGTCTTTCAGGTCTGATCTTGGTTCGCTGCATCAGGAATTCATAATTATGGGAAAACCCGGAGATGCCGGAAAATTGGACATTGTCAGTGTAGTAGACATCCCTTGCAAAGAAATAAGACTGAAGATCCTCCACAAACGACGAAGAACCTTTTCCTCTTGCCGTCATAAACATATCATCTACAGCCATAATCGCCTGAACAAACATATGCTTTCTTTGAGGAAAAGATTTTGAGTCCGCTTTAGCAGTTAAGCAAAGACCATCTAGAGAAACACCATATCTGCTCAAAAGAAGTTTAAGGGCAGTTTTTCGTGAAGAACTTAGGGATGACATATTCAAATTGGATAAAGTAAATCCATCGTCAGTAAAAAACACAGCATCCCCATCCAACTTTACATAGAACTGAATATAGTCATTGGAGTTATCAAGAAAAGGAGTTGTAATTTCATAATAATTTCCAAGATCTTCAACAGTTATCTCTTTTCGTAACCATTGAGTATAGTCATCAATCAGTTTTTCGATTTCCATAACAACCTCCTTTTCTAGCGTAAGACGACTTAAACAACCCATTATTGAGACCTTCAGCGAAACATACAACCGTTCTTCTGGTTACTTTCAAGAACACTTGTCAATGAAAACCTTTAGTTACTGTTCCAAAAAACTATCATTTCTCTTGATCATTCGGAACTAGTTCGTCAGATTGTACGAAATACAATTGTGCGGGGTTTTCTATCGTACAGTGATAATTCTTGTCATCACCAAAATTTTTTGTAACAGTCGAAACAAATACAAGATTGCTTCTAGTCTGTCTGAATTTCATCAATAAACTAGTTTCATCACGAAAAAATTCTTCGGATGTAAAATGAAGAGTAATCCTATAGTCAACGCTTAAACCACATAGAAAATCCTTTGTATATTTAAGCCCAATTATCTTTTTGTCAGGAATGTAGTACATACCAAGCACAGGAACATTCAACATATAAGTTCCTTCCTTTATGAAGTACCTGTATGTATCACATATAGTTTCATCATCTATAACAAATTCCTTGATTTGTCTTTCTCCAAGAGTCTCTGATATGCTACGAAATTTGCAATACTTGTAGAGTTTTGCAGTACTTGAAATTATCTTCTCCCTTATAACTTTTTCATCTTCCTCTATTGATCTAGAGACTCCTCTCTGCGAATCCGAAGTTGACTCTGGAGGCACATATGAGAGAATCCTACTTAAAAGCGCTTCAATCGAGAAATCAGATTCAAAGAGACCTGCATTTCGAGTCCTTGCAGCTTCATTTGCAGCCTCTTCATCGTAGTAGGCCTTGTAATCACATCCTTCAACATGTTTTTTTGTCTTTCGAGCTCTGAAAAAAGGATTTGGATGCTTATTTTCATCCCCCTTCACAGGAGCAAGTATGGCATCGCAATTCGGATTTGGACAGTAGTAATCCCTGAAAACACCTTGACTTCTTTCAAGAAGAGCTTCTTCAGGAGTTATTGTTTTAGTTCTCAGTTTGTCCGTATATGCATACTCAGCCATTAATAAAAAACTCCTCTACGGAAATTATAGATTGTCGAATTGCCAAATGCAATCAGGTCTCACTGATTAATTTTTTAAAATTCCAAGGACCAATTGAAAAAGTAAATGCAACGGTAAGCCGTCCAACGCCCGATTGTAGAAGTGAATGCAACAGAGAGCGGAGAAATCTTTAAAAGCAAGGGTCTGGAAGACATAATTCGAGGTGAAGACGAATTGTTGCATTCGGCCTTCGGGCATACCAGACCTGGCTTCCGTTGCCGTTCTTCGAACTGCAACATTGCTTGAAGGGAATATCTTACCAGACGGATTCGGAGATGAACTGATCCAGAACGAATTGAACACGAGGCCTCGCAAATGACGGGGATTCAGAACCCCTCAGGAGGTCTTCTTTTCAGAAACGTTACATTTGATTTGTTATTTGTTACATGGAAATAATACAATCGATTCAATTTTCAATGGACTTACTGTCATTTCAACCTTTGACCCCTCAGCATCAATCAAGATTTCTTTCTTGTTCATATCTTCATCTATTACAGTAATGCGGAATACGTCATCAGAGATATACTCAAGCTTTTTGTAATCAAAAAATTCATCATTAACAATAGAAACCACTCCAGTTGTCATATCCATTTTAATGAACCTATTAGAAAACAATACGTACAAATAATTCTCATACAGATGATATCCACGAGTAATAATCCTTTCTCCATAACTATTTGACTTCAATTCGTTTCCATCAGAGATAACTACCTCTTTGTATTCCTCATCACTCAAGAACTCTATCTCAACCAAATCTCCGCGAAAACAATTGAATCCGCCTTTTTCATATGCAAAATAGTAGTGTTTGTTTTCATCGACATATTCGATGATGTCACAAAATCGACTATTTGAAGAATAGTAATCCATACCAATGAAACTGGGATAAAAACTACCACTTATCTTCCGTTGGTTTCCATCTTCATCAAAAAAACCTTTAGCCTCACCATCTTCGTAATAAACAATCTGATTCATCCCCATTCGGTACTTCATCGTAGATGGTAGATTCCTTAACTTTCCCTTTGAAGTCAATAGATGTCCCTTTTCCCAATCTGTACTAAACACGTTACCATACTTATCAACCATTATGTACTGAAAGCCAGAGACTTCAGGGGCTGCCAATTGCTCGATAATTAGGAGCCCATTTTCATAGTACGTTTTCCGAACTCCTCCATATACGTCATAAACCGCATCATTCTTCACAACAACCATATCTCTTGGAGGATCTTCAGAGATATATGTGGTGTTCAAATCAAAAATATCACCAGTCGGCAAATAAATGCAAAAGGCTTTTGTACCACAACGAAAATGACTCAATGTAAGAAAAAGATAGCTGCCAGACTTACGGTAGTTTACGACCGACAACTCGTCATTTACGTCATTTCCGCTTTTATCTAGAAATAAAACTTCTTCGACACCGCCTGTTTTTTTATGACCTATAACAACATTTCTTATAGAAACAGATTTAGAATTACTAGCTATCGCCCCAACGCCAATCGAATCGTAATCTGAAAAAGAAGCTACTGATTCAAGACTCGGGAATACATCCTGTTCCTGCTTACAAGAAAATAAAACAATTGCCATAACTAATAGAAAAATAAAAAATAGCTTTTTCATTATTGCCCCTAATCTCTATTATACCACAAAGGTCTCCTTATTTGTATACAAGTCCTTCATTGTCTAGTCAAAACTGCGACTGTAGGGAGCTCTAATAACGTATGAAGAACAAGAAGCAAATGAGAGACAGTATTTTTCAATACGGCTCGAATGCAGCGCCGCAGTTATACATGCGTTAGTAGAGCGACCGTCTCGACGTGGGAGGTTTGGGGGAACATATCCACCGGCTGTGCCCCATACATCCTGTACGGCCCCATGGTGGTCAAATACCTTAGGTCCCGCGCCAAAGTCTGGGCGTTGCATGAGATATAGACTATCGTTTTGGGCTCCATGCGAATCACAGAGGCCAAAAAACGCTCATCGCTGCCACTTCGCGGAGGATCCAAAAACACAACGTCTGCGCTACGGGGAAGAGGGGAGACATCAAAACCCTCAAAGCAAGAAACTCCATCGAACGAACCACGGGAGAGGGCCTTGAGGACTTCGCTTGCATCGCCGCATACGAACGAGGCGTTTTCTATCCCGTTCAACGCCGCATTCTCGCGGGCATCCTCCACCGCCGAAGGGTTGAGTTCAATGCCAAGGACTCGGCCTGCACCCCATTTGGACGCTATAAGGCCAATCGTACCTGTACCGCAGTAGGCATCCACAACGAAATCGGTCTTGGAAAGGCGGGCCATGCGCATGGCTATCGTGTACAACCTAGCCGCCTGCACGGGGTTGACCTGGTAGAAGCTTTTTGCAGAGATTCGAAAGCGCAGACCGCACAGCTCGTCCTCTATCCACGGCTGTCCCCAAATGAGTTTGCATGGGTTGGAGGACAGGACCATGGAGGTCTTTTCGTCGTTCAGGTGCAGAAGGACTCCTTTTACGGAAGGGTGTCTACGTGCGATCTCAAGGGCGAACGAGTCCTTTGGACGGAACTTTGGCGAGCCGCTTACAAGCACGACAAGGCTTTGGTTGGTGGCAACGGCACGCCTGATAAGAACGTGGCGCAACGCACCAGTGCCAAGGTCCTCGTCGTAGGGCTCAATCATGCGCTCCTTCACAAGAAAGCGAATGGTCTCAAGGATGGAGTCGGCCTCTTCGTCCTCTATCATGCAGTTGCGGATGGGAATGAGCTTGTGCGTCCCAAGCCTGTAGATGCCGTTTATCACCTCTCCCTTGGAATTGAGACCAAAGACGGACTGCACCTTGTTGCGGTAATGGAAAGGGTTCTCCATGCCAATGATGGGCGCAACGGGACCAAAGCAGCCAATCTGCTCCTCCACGAACGCCTGTTTGCGCGCAAGTTGAGTCGAATACTTCACACCATTGAGCTGGCACGCACCGCACGCACCGGATCTTGGACACTGCTTAGCCATCCTGAAACGCTTCCTCTAGACCTATTTAAGGCCGATATCCTTGAAACAAGCCCCTTACAGCTGCTCTGCAATCCTTGCAGCCAAAGCTGCGTTGTTGAGGACAAGCCTGATGTTGGACTCAAGGCTGTCGCCGCCGGTTAGCTTCTGGATCTTGTCCAAAAGATAAGGGGTGGTCTCCTTGCCGTGGATGCCAAGCTTGTTCATCTCGGCAATGGCCTCGTCTATGGCGGCGTTTATGCGTTCGCTATCCATGCTGTACTGCTGTGGAATTGGATTTGCAACGATCACGCCGCCACCAAGACCAAGGGCAGTCCTTGCCTTCCATATAGCGGCAAGGTCCTGTGCGCTGTCAGACCTGAACGGGGCCTTTATGCCGCTCTTTCTGCTGTAGAAAGCGGGAAGCTCGTCTGTCTGATACGCAAATACAGGAACACCCTTGGTCTCAAGGTATTCCATCGTAAGGTTGAGGTCCAAAATAGCCTTTGCACCGGCGCATACGACCATGACAGGGGTCTTTGAGAACTCGTCCAAGTCAGCTGAAATGTCCATGGTCTTCTCTGCACCCCTGTGCACGCCACCTATGCCACCTGTTGCAAACACCTGGATTCCTGCCATGTGTGCAATTATCATTGTAGCGGCGACGGTGGTTGCCCCGTCTTCACCTCTTGCAACGATCACAGGAATGTCGCGTCTGCTCACCTTGGCGATGGCGGTTCCTTTCTTTCCAAAGTACTCAAGCTCCTCAGGTGTAAGTCCTACCATAAGGCGACCCTTGATTATGGCAATGGTTGCGGGAACCGCACCATTGTCCCTGATGGTCTGTTCAACGGCAACAGCAGTCTCCACGTTCTTTGGATACGGCATACCATGGCTGATTATCGTACTCTCAAGGGCTACGATTGGCTTGCCCTTCTCCATAGCCTCTCTTACTTCAGGTGAAAAGCTAAGATACTCGTTCATATTCTTCATATTCATGCCTCTTGTTTCATTCCATTCGCTTCCCTGCAAAGGGAAAGCAATACTATACACACCACATCCATCTTAGGCAAGCGACTTGATGTCTGTTGTAGGCTCCAAGCCTAAAAGCTCCTTTGCCACCGCCTCGTTGCTCATTGCATTCACGCTTGCAGCATATTGTCCAAACTCCAAAGAACCCTTAAGGCTGAGTCCCCTGGACAAAGCGGCAAGGAAACCTGCAAACAGAACATCCCCACAGCCGTTTGCATTCACTATCTCGCTGGTTGGAGGCACCACTTTGTACCATTCCAAACCACCGCCTTCGAAGGCTTGGACTTCAAAGCAGAACGCACCATCCTTTCCAAGAGTGATGATCCCTCGTTCCAGTCCCTTGCCCGCAAGCCTTTGTGCAACCGACAAAGGATCCTTTTCCCTTCCTTCTTCAGAAGCGTCATCCATACCTGCAAGGGCGCATGCCTCGCTGTAGTTCGCTTTGAGAAGGTAGAGGTCTCCAAGCACGCCCGAAAGCTTGTCGCATTTGGAGACTGACACGCAGTCTGCTGCAAGCTTCACTCCCCCCTTTGCAAGGATACCAAGGTATTCGATGGTCTCTACTGGAATGTTGGCCTCGAAAACCACATAGTCAGCGGCTTTCAAGGCATTGTCGTATCCACCAACAAACGCAGGGGTAAGCTCATCGTTTATCCCCATGTCATTGATTCCGCATAGAAGGGCTCCGTTGGAATCCAAAACGTAGGAGTACACCCCGGAACGAAGTTCTTTACGAAGTCCATCGCCGGTGAAGAACGGGGCGACGGATCCAACGGCATCGGCCTTGAGGGATGTCATGATATCGTGCCCAAAGGTGTCGTCTGCAATTGCGGTGAGAAACGAGACCTGGAAGCCAAATCGTCTTAGGGCCACGGCAATGTTGCGACCAACGCCCCCGCATGCGGTAGAGACGGCCCCCATGTTGGAATCGGCCTCACGAATTGGGGCGCTGCTCTTTGCACATATATCCATGTTGGATGCACCAACTGCGAAGACTCTTTTCATAGACCCCTTTATCAGATGGCTTCCAAGGCCACTTCCATCATGCGTGTGAATGTCTGCTCGCGCTCCTGAGGAGAGCAGCCCTCGCCCGTCACTATGTCATCACTCACAGTAAGGATTCCAAGCGTCTGGACCTTGTGTCTGGCTCCCAAAGTGAAGAGCTCGGAGCACTCCATCTCGGAACATGAGACGCCGTATTTGGAAAGAAGATCGAACTTCTCCGTGCCATGCTCATCATAGAAGAGGTCCATGGAGAACGTTGTCTGAACCTTTGCCTCGTAGCCCAAAGCCTGCGTGGCCTTGACGGCATCGGATAGAAGGAAGTAGTCCGCAACGGCTGGAAACGTGAGGCCTGCGCCAAACCTTGAAAGGGGTGTCCCGCTGTCAGTCGCGGCAGCCTGAACGAGGACCATGTCCCTTACCTTCAGATCCTTTGAGAAAGTACCGCAGGTGCCTGTCCTTATGAGACGCTTCACGCCATAGACCTGTATGAGCTCGCTTGCATATATTCCAATGGAGGGCTGCCCCATTCCGGTCCCCTGAACGCTCACTTCCTTTCCCTTGTATGTGCCAGTGAAGCCCAACATACCACGGATGGTGTTGTAGCACTTCACATCCTCAAGGAAGTTGTCGGCTATGAATTTGGCCCTCAAGGGATCTCCTGGAAGGAGTATCCTTGGTGCTATATCTCCCGGTTTTGCTGCAATATGTGGTGTACCCATGGTTTCGTCTCCTTGTATTTCCTATTTCCATCTCTTCATTTCATCACTTTCTTTATGAAAGCCAACTTCTTCTCAGAGTATGGGTGATACCTCATTGGAAGGTCAATTACATTGGACTTCTTCACAATGCTCTTGTAGTGGGTGAATGTATCGAAGCTTCTCTTTCCATGGTAGCTTCCCATACCGCTTTCACCAACTCCCCCAAAACCCATGTAAGGAGTTGCAAGGTGGATTATCGTATCGTTCACACAGCCTCCCCCATATGGAACGGAGGAAAGCACCTTGCGTTGGACGGCCTTATCGTTCGAGAAAAGATACAAGGCAAGGGGTTTTGGCCTTTGCTTTATGATGTCCAACACATCGTCCAAGTTGTCATATTCGATTACAGGAAGGATTGGCCCAAAGATCTCCTGCTCCATGATTGGACTGTCCCACGTCACATTGTCCAGTACGGTAGGTTCAATGAAACGAGAGCCTGTATCACCATTGCCGCCAATGAAAACCTTTGCACCTTTGGCTTTTGAAGCATCGATTGCATCCATAAGCCTTTTGAAGTGCCTGTCGTTCACAATCACTGGCATATTAGAAAAGTCGCCTTTTGGAAAGAACTCTGAAACCGCCCTTTCGAAGCATTCAAGGAAGTTGTCCTTCACGCTCCTCTCTATGAGAAGATAGTCGGGAGCAACGCACGTCTGCCCGGCATTGAGGTATTTTCCAAACGCAAGTCTCCTTGCAGAGACCTCAAGATTGGCCGTCCTGTCCACAATGACAGGACTCTTTCCTCCAAGTTCAAGGCTCACAGGAGTAAGGTGCCTGGAAGCCTTCTCCATGACGATCTTGCCAACCGTCTCGCTTCCCGTAAAGAAGATGTAGTCGAACTTCTCCTCGAGAAGCTGCGTGTTCTGCTCCCTACCGCCCTCCACGACAGCCACATACTCCGGAGGGAACACCTCCTCCACGATATTGGCAAGGCAACGGCTCACCTCCGCCGCATAGGCCGATGGCTTTACGATTGCCACATTGCCGGCCGCCACCGCCCCAACCAATGGCTCCAGACACAGCTGCACAGGATAGTTCCATGGAGCCATTACGAGCACCACTCCGTATGGCTGGGGAACGACGAAGCTCTTTGATATGAACTGGGCTATTGGAGTCTTCACTCTCTTTGTCCTGCTCCATTTGCGTATGTGCTTGAGCTCATACTTTATTTCATCGAGAACCATGCCCGTTTCAGACATGTAGGACTCAAGCTCGCTCTTTCTAAGGTCTTTGTACAGAGCATCCGCTATGTCCTTCTCGTGCGCTTTGATTGCACCTCTTAGCCTCTTGAGCGCATCGACCCTATAGTCCACATCCAAGGTCGCCCCTGTCATGAAGAACTCACGCTGCCTTTGCACAATCTCATGTATCGTCTTTGCTTCTGCCATTTCTGAACCTTGCCTCTGGTTCAATGATAATACCATCACATTTTGTTATGCAACGGCGGATTAATGTTGTACAATATGTTGTTACAGAAAAGGAGACATAGGAGAAACAAAGATGAGAGAAGAACTGAAGCCCCTCCTTACCCCTTGGAAGATAGGGAATGTGGAGATCAAGAACCGCATAGTGCTTACATCCATGGGAGGAACGGACCTCTTTGGATGGATGGAGGTGAACCACTTCGACAAGGATGGAGCAAGATTCATACAGACCGTAGCGGAGAACAACTGCGGCCTCGTGCTACCGGGCTGCCAGCCGGTCTACAACCCAATGTTCGGGCAGTGGCTCTATAGAAGGAACAAGATGTTCAAGGACCTTGCAAAATGGATGCCACAGTTCCACAAGACAGGGGCAAAGCTCTTCATACAGCTCACAGCCGGCTTTGGAAGGTCGTTCACGGTCTCCAAGATGATGGAGACCCTGTACAACAACCCGGTCCTCAACGTACTGTCAAAGCCGTTCATGAATCTTGACAAGATAACGGCATCGGCCTCCCCTTCGCCCAATAGGTGGAGCGACAGGCTCCCTTCCAGAGAGATGACCAAGAAGGAGATAGAGTTCTTCATCCAGGCATTTGCAAAGAGCGCAAAGAAGTGCAAGGATGCTGGCGTTGACGGTGTTGAGATCCACGCAGTCCACGAAGGATATCTTTTGGACCAGTTCACGCTCCATTATGTGAACAAGAGGACGGACGAGTACGGAGGTTCCCTTGAAAACAGATACCGCTTCGCAGCGGAGATAGTCAAAGCCATCAAGAAGGAATGCGGAAAGGACTTCCCCGTCTCGCTCAGGTACTCCGTCGTTTCAAAGACAAAGGGATTCAGGCAAGGAGCGCTTCCTGGAGAGGACTTCGTTGAGGCAGGTCGCGACATGGCGGAATCGGAAGTGGCTGCAAAGTTCCTTCAGGATGCAGGCTATGACATGCTCAACTGCGACAACGGTACATACGATGCCTGGTACTGGGCGCACCCACCTGTATACATGCCGGAGAACTGCAACCTCGAATACGTCGAACACATAAGGAAGTTCGTGGACATTCCAGTGGTATGCGCTGGAAGGATGACAGTCGAAGCCGGAGCCAAGTCAGTTGCAGAAGGCAAGATAGACGGCGTTGGCTTTGCACGCAACTTCCTTGCTGACCCACAGTGGTTCACAAAGGTCTTGGAGGGCAAGGAAGCCGACATAAGACCATGCATCCAGTGCCACAACGGATGCTTCAACATGTGCCACTACAAAGGCGTTCCAAACGACCAGGACCTCTCCGACTCGCTGCACCTTGCCCGATGCGCCGTCAATGCAGAGATGATGCAATGGAACAAGCACTATATCAAAAAGACGAACAAGCCAAAGACAGTGCACATCATAGGCGGCGGAATAGGTGGAATGGAAGCCGCAAGGGTCCTCAAGCTTCGCGGCCACAACCCAGTGATCCACGAAAAGTCGTCGGTCCTTGGCGGCACGTTCATACCCGCATCGGCCGAGTCCTACAAGGGCAGCCTGAGGGCTCTTCTTGCTTGGGATAGGCACGAAATGGACAGTCTCGACATAACGGTGCACTACAACGATGATATAGCCGATATCTCTGTGTTCGCCAAGGATCCGGTCATCATAGCCACTGGAGCAAAGGCAAGGCTTCTTAGAAAGGTTCCAGGCTACGAGAAAATGGTGGAGGCCTGCGACTACCTCAACGGAAAGGAAGTTGGCAGACGCGTAGCTGTAATAGGCGGCGGTCTCACGGGATGCGAGATTGCATACGAGCTTGCACTCAAGGGCCACGACCCTGTCATAGTTGAAATGAAGGATGACCTAATAGCCCAAAAGGGCGTATGCCTTGCGAACTCCTCCTATCTTAGGGAATGGTTCGCTTGGAAGAAGGTACCGGTATACCTTGAAACCACGCTTGCAGCTGTCAACGACGGCTCCATCACCGTCAAGGACAAGGAAGGGAAATCCTTTGAGATAGAATGCGACAGCGTAATATCTTCCGCAGGATACATTCCAAGCCCAATTGCAAAGGAAGGCGGCAATGTCCATCTTGTTGGAGACTGCAGAGAAGTTGGAAACCTCAAGAGTGCAATCTGGAGAGCCTACGAAGTAGCAATGAAGATTTGAGTACGCAGCGGCAGGAGAGAAAATGAAACTTACACAAGAACAGCAAACCATACTTGATGGCAAAAAGGGAGAGACGCAGGCCAAGGTCATGGAGACCCTCGTCCGCTATGGAGAGCTCTTTGGAGCCGATGAAATGGTTCCAATCACATCAAAGTACAACCACCTTGTAACGTCATTTGGACTCAAGGCATTGGGAGCGGTCTACAGTCTTTTGGACCAGCTCATAGATGCAGGGACGGTCTCCAAGCAGGAGTTCTCCGCAGACCCAAGGCCTTTGGACAAAAACGTTCCTGCAAATCTGTTGGAGAAGTTCGTGTTCAACAACTTCATGTACACAAAGCAGGAGGAATACGAAAAGCAGCTTGAGAAGCTTGGTCTCATGAACAAGAACGCCTTCACCTGCACTGCATATATGCCAGAGGTTGGAAACGTTCCAAACAAGGGCGACATCCTCTCCTGGAGCGAATCCAGCGCAGTCGTCTATGCGAACTCCGTCCTTGGAGCCCGATGCAACAGAAACAGCGGAATCATAGATATTATGGGTTCGATTGCAGGTTTTGTACCATCGTTTGGTCTTCTCAGGGACGAGGGAAGGAAGGCTACCTGGGTCGTGAGAATAGAGACCTCCAAAAAGCCTGAAGCACAGCTTCTTGGCTCTGCAATTGGAATGAAGGTCGTGGAGGACGTGCCCTATATCATCGGTCTGGACAAGTATTTGGACGGCAAGCTGGATGACGATGCCAAGGCCTACCTCAAGGATTTTGGTGCCGCAACCGCCTCCAACGGCGCCGTGGGGCTCTACCATGTGGAGAACATCACCCCAGAGGCCGTCGAACAGGGACGCGCATTGATTGCAGAAGGAGCAAGGGAGTATGTTATAGACGATGCAGAGCTCAAGAGGGTCTACGACAGCTACCCGATCATTTGGAAGAACAAGGACGCAAAGCCCAAGCTCTGCTTCATAGGATGCCCCCACCTTTCAAAGGCACAGCTCAAGGGCTGGAGCCGGGACATAAAGAAGGCGTTGGAGGCCAATGGTCGCAGGAAGGTTGCAATCCCAACAGTGCTCACAACAGCTCCAGATGTGCTTGAAGCGTTCAAGAAGGAGAAGGAATACCAGGACCTTGTGAACGCAGGCGTCATACTCTCCTACATTTGCCCTCTCATGTACATGAACAACCCAATATGCCAGAAGGTGCCTACCATAACGTCATCCAACAAGCTGAGGACTTATACATCGGCCCGATACTACAAGGATGCAGAGCTTTTGGAGATCATAACAGGAGGAAGGAACTGATGAAACAATTCAAAGGAAGAATAGTAGCAAAGGGATCCGCCACGGCAAAGGCCTTGGTATCGCACAACGGTCTCAACACTTTGGCATCGTTCCAGAAAGCCCTCCAGTTTGGAGACAAAACGGCGACCTGCGGCGACCAGAACAACCCTGACCTTTACGGCAAGCAAATGGCAGGAAAGGCGCTGTGCCTTCCAAGAACCATAGGCTCCACTACAGGAGGACTGGTCCTCTACTGCGCATGTGCCATGGGGCGACAGCCTGCATGTATGCTTTTTTCTGAGCCAATCGACTCTCTTGCAGCAGCAGGCGCAATCCTCCAGGATGTGTGGCTCAAGGACAGTAGCATGCCTGTCATAGACTCCCTTGGAGACGAGTTCCTCTCCTACGTCAAGGACGACATGACCATCACCGTCAAGGATGACGGCATAGTGGAGGTCAGCTGAGGTCAGCTGAGGTCTGTTGAGGCCTGTTGAGGTCGCCGCCTGATTGGAGGACCTTCAACTTAACGCATTGAAAATCAGGCCCCGGTTTCGCAGGGGCCTGAATCATGGAAAAATGCGACAGCACATTGAAAGGCCAATAATTCCATTTAAAACAGAAGAATCCCTGCTGGGAGTAGATCCTTTTTTATTCAAATCCCAGTTTTTGTGTTTTCGATATACTTTTTCTATCCAAAAATTGGGATTTGAATACAAGACAATCTTCTTGAAGTAGAACAGGAAAGGAGAACCTGTGTAATAAAAACGGCATTTTCCTCAAATCATTAGACTTTCTTTGCATAAAAGATCGTTTTTCTTGATTTTATGCAATGGGCTGTTTCACATTTGCCCCCAAATTGCAGTCAATGGCTGCAAGGTTGGTGTCAAAAGCCCAAGGAATCAGCCCGCAGCTACTTGAGCCATATTCAAGGAAGCAAGCGAGGGATAGCGCTATGATGCACAGCCTGAGTGCAGCAACGCAGGAGACGGTCTCAAATGGCTATGATTTAGCCCATCCAGTAGATGCGGCGGGAAGGGTCAGGGTTGGAAGCCTCATCGCAGCTAAGCCACATGCCAAGATGCCTCTGCATATTGAGCGAAGCCTCGTTGTCCTCGTAGATATGGCAGTATGGGATGCGACCCTCTTCCATGATGAGGTTGCAAAGGCTTTTCATGAGGATGTTGCCATAGCCGTGGCGGCGGTATTCGGGGAATACTTCAAGCATTCCAATTGTCTCTTCATGGTGCTTTCCAATGAAACCAATCATGCGTCCGTTCACGTAGCCGCCCCACACCTTGCCGGCGGCTATGCGCTCCTGAGCGTAGTCGAATCCTTCAGGGGAGTCCTTCATGATGGTGTAGTGGTGCCAAACGTCACCGGCATCGGCAAGGGAGGCTTGACGGAACTCCAAGTTCTTGTAGTCGATTTCAAACGGTTCCCTTCGAGAGAGAGTCCCGACAACGCATGGTTTTTCGCATGTTAAGCCACCAAGAACATCTGACACGACATCGTTTCCCAATGTCTGGTGGGTGCAGACCATCTCTGTCCTTTTCCTGTTTTTCCGCACAACCTGTGCAAGCTGGGCGGCCCTATCTTCAGTCAAGGCCATGATGTACCATAGGTCGTCTGGGAAATATATCAACACTCCATCGTCATGGACCTCAACCGCATGTGCAATCCCAATCTCAAGAGGATCTATCATATCTATATAGAAACGCTCGTCTGCAGCGCGCAGAACATCCACCGCTTCTTTTGAAACATCATCCATGTTACAGTTGTCCATGCAAACACCTCCAGACGAAAAAAACTGCGTCAAACGATGAAACCAAAACGATGATACCACCAAAAGCAATCTTAACAAAGATGCAATAAAACATTATAATCAGTCATGTGGTGCGGATTCATCGCCCACGTCATAAAGCAAAGGGGCCATGGTTCAATGGTAGAACGGTGCTTTCGCATGGCACAAGTGGCGGTTCGATCCCGCTTGGCTCCATTTGGAAATCGATTGTGGAAGTTCGTCGAAGCGAGAAGCTGTAAGAAGCAACATCAAAGGATTCAATCGCCGGGGACTCTATCGCATGAAGCAATTCTACGAAACTTAAAAGAATGATGAATTTGTGACACCACTGGTGACACAAATCAGCTGGACAAACCATTTGCTCATCATGTCTGGTTCCAAGACGATGGAGGAAAGACACTTTTACATGGAACTCTGCGCAAAGGAGCATTATTCCAAGCGCGAGTTGGAGCGACAGATTGGGACATCGCACTATGAACGTTCGATGATTTCCACAAAGAAGACAGTATCCAAATTTGTCCCGAATGACGTGCGAGGAAGCATCCTCGACACCTATGTACTTGAATTTCTTGACTTGCCAAAACGATTTTCTGAAAAGAACCTCCGTAAAGCAATCATTGAAAACTTGAAACAGTTTATACTCGAATTCGGTCGAGATTTTACCTTTATCGGTGAAGAGTACCGTATTCAGGTTGGCAACACGGATTTTTTCATTGACCTTCTGTTTTACAACCGTGCACTTTCCTGTCTTGTCCCTGTTGAATTGAAAATAGAAAATTTCAAGCCAGAACACATAGGACAGATTAATTTTTATCTCGAGGCGCTTGACCGTGATGTAAAGAAACCAAATGAAAATCCAAGCGTAGGAGTCGTTCTTTGTGCTAGTAAAGATGATGCAGTT